>Ga0265300_10000265_pt1 | contig 55658 bp, 65 predicted proteins | sample AusTroGonzalo_MG_FD_193482 | JGI IMG/M metagenome (GOLD analysis project Ga0265300, IMG submission 193482) | Bovine rumen microbial communities from tropical cattle in Woodstock, Queensland, Australia - Gonzalo_03 | ecosystem: Host-associated > Mammals > Digestive system > Stomach > Rumen ... | reverse complement strand
AGCAGGACACCGGTATCAACCATCACGACATCGGTGTCCTGCTCAATGAGCTGGCGCACGACGGTATTGGTCGAAAAGCTCTTTCCGCTACCACTTGGGCCCAAGCAGAAGAAGTTCGAGTTGTTGGTGAGTTTCTTTTCTCCTTCCTTTCCTGTGAAGTCAATGGCGATAGGTACGCCCTGCCTGTCGGTATAGAATACCTTCAAGGGTGTCACCTCGTCATGCTTCATGCGTTCCTTATAGAACAGGCACAAGGCTGAGTCCTGCAGGGTCAGGAAGAGGTCATAGTCTTTATTGAAGCTATAGGCATTGCCGGGGAAGGAGTCCATAAACAGCTCCAACTGGTTATAGGCTGACTTGCTTGGGGCTATGCCCACCTCAAAGAGTTTGGTCTCTAAGTAGGAGGTGACCTTCGTCAGATGTTCTGGCTTACAGGACACGAGAACATTGAAATTAGTCCAGACAAGGGACTTCTGTTCTGTAGCAATGACCTCCAGTACCTCATCGATGTCGGCCTTGGCAATCTTGTTGCTGGGGTCTGGCATAGAGGCATGGCGCTTGCTCTTGCCAATGAGTCGCTGACGTTCCTTTCTCTGGGCTGGTATCTGGATGACCTGGTTATAGACCACACAGTCCGTCAGGGGTACTGTGGAGAGGAACGACAGCAAATCGGTGCTGACCGGGTAGCCGTTGACGGGCTTGGTCTGCACAGGATGGATGACAGTCGGCAGGTCTATCACATCGATGTCAACGAGTGAGAAGTTCTTGACGACTTTATCACCCATCTTCAGACAGTCATCGGTACATTTTAGGTTTGTCATACCGAATGGTCCTTTCTTGAAGTCAAAGGCCATAAAGCGGTGGAGGTATTCGTCTATCTCTTTTCTGCCTAACAGATGGTGGGGCAAGCCCTTTTCCTCCAGAATGTCCTTTACCTTCTGCACCTTGTTATTGAACTCTGCCCATTTCTTGGGGTCATAGGCAACAAAAGTGCTCTTTCGGGTTTCCTGGGTGATAATGATAAAGGTACGGATTTCGGTATAGGGTCTGCCCTCATAGTACTTAAAATAGCTTTGGGTCAGGAACTCCATATCAGGGGTGATGTTATGGTGATAGGCCTGTCGGCAGAAGATGTCCTGCTTCTGCAGGGCATAGCCTTCACCAAGGGTCTGGAGGATATGATCCAGCACGTTCATAAAGGCATAGTACTGGTCTGCATCGGTACAATACTGCTGCACGGGGTTCTCAATCTCGAAGATAGAACTGCAGTTGCCTGCCTTGCTATACAGCACGGTATTGACAACTCTGCCCCGTGCATCAGTAATGTCCTCGATGCCCGTAAACAGTCCGTCCAGTGTGTTTTTCCTAGTGCTCATACAGATGATGATAGTGTTTGATTCCTTTTTCTTTCTGCTTGGTATGCAAGCCGTTTCTTTGCTTCAGATAGATGGTAAGCAGACCGCCTCCGGCACTGACACCCAGCACAAGCAGGGCGATACCGAGTCCAAAGAGGACATATCCGGCAATGAAGCCGAGGAACGATACGCCAAAGGTGACTGCTGCAATGAGGATAAAGCGTCCCCGGATGCCCATAAACTCCAAGGGCATCTGGAGACCTTTATACACGGGATAACCGTTGTAGCTTGCTTCCATGGCTGATTAATAACCAAAGAACTTCGGCAGGGCTACGGCCATCGCTACCAGTGCGGCACAACCGCCAATGGTCATCATGATGGTCTTCTTCACATCCTGGTCACCATTGTTCATCTTGTAGAACACATTGAAGGCTCCGATGATGCTGACCACTGCGGCAATCACATAGAGAAGGTTTCGCACAGGGTCGATGTAACCCTTGAAGGTACCAACAGCACCTGTGATGGCACTTGATCCCGCATCGGCCATGGCATAGCCCGTGCTCATCATCAACATCAACGCCAAGCTGGCGAATCTCAAACCTTGGTAAGACAACTCCGTCTTACATGACTTCAAAAGGGAGCAGAGCTTGCTCCAGTTTTTCTGCATAGTGTGTTTTTCATTGTTTTACTTGTTTTTTTGAAAATCTTAAAGTGGTATTGTGTGTTTTTCATCCGTAAGGTTTAAGTCTATTCGTAAAGTTTCATCACATCTTTCAGGGCTGTGCTGCCCGGATTGTCATGCTCTTCTCTGAGGGCATTGTGCAGCTCATCAATGGTATAGCCGCCGCACATCTGGGTCAGACCGTCATCCTGAGAGGTTTCCTCCTTGGTGGATGTCTTTGTCAGTGGGATGTCATCCCTGCTGACCTTGACAGGCTGGTATTTCTCAACCTCGCCTGTGATGTCCACCTCTTCCTCTATGTGCAGCTCATCAGACAGCACGCCCTTGGTAAAGAACAGGTCGTGAATAATCTGATAGGCGTAATAGATGACATAGCCCGTGATGATAATTGTCAATAGTGTTGTGAATTTCATAGTATTCTCTTTTTCGTATGTTTTCCTGAATTCGGTTGCAAAATTAGGGATAATAATTCAACCGCAACACGTTTTTATCTGCTTTATATACTTTTCATTCCCTCCTTCGCTTTTGGGCACAAAAAACGCTGACCCTCACGAGCCAGCGTCCTTACCTTTTTATTATAAACAAATCGTATGAACAATATTATTTCTCCTGATGGATGTTTTTATCACAGCACGGTCTGACAGAGCAATTCTGGGTGAGCAATGTCCAGATATAGTATTGACCTTTATAAGTCCATTGCTTTTCCGGCATACCGTCCGTTCCTGCCTTCTCTCTAATCAGTTCCGAATCCTTTAACGCCTCTGCCAACTCCCAACCGGCATCATCCTCATTTTCTTCAATGATGCCGTTCTGGTTCAAGATACACAGTAGCCCTTCTTCCGGAATACCATAGGATGCGGCGACAGCTGCTGTACTCTGCGTAAATCCCGACTCCTGCAGGAATTTGTCAAAGCAGGTCTTGGCGTACAAATCACCACAGCAGGACATGAATCCATCGTTGCGAGCATCCGGACTCTTTGGCAGATGATCCTTGATGGGGATCTGTACTATTCCCATCTTACCATTTGCCATCTTCTCACATCTGGTTGTAAAGCGCACGGGAATGTCAAAGATGGTCATCTGCTGCCGATAAGTAGTGTCACAAAACAAGGCAAGCAGTTGCAGTGACTTATCCTGCAACACAACATGCCGGGTGAATCCACACATACTGAGAAGGTAGTCATCGGCATCAGGGCTCTCCATATAGGAATAACCCTCTACGCCATACTCATTAATCTCATTCACTGCCTCGTCCCACGAATCAAACACAAGGTGGTATGTTTCGCGTAAACTGTACGGAAACATTTCACCATGTAGCATGGTTTTGAAAGTACGAAGACAGTAGTCTTCAAAGCCCTCCCCAGAGGACATTACATACATAGTCATATCTTTTCATTTTTAATTAAATTGTTTTTGGTAGTACTGCGACCACAAAGGCCTACAGTAGCTCGGTTATTATCTCTCTTATGCAGCTTCCGAATGAGATAGCGTCAGACCGTTGGCGGTCACATGGATACTTACCATTCTGGCAATCTCATCAAGATACTCTCTTTTTACATGGAAATCATTGGGTATGAAGCCGTCGATATAGTCTTTAGGCCAAGACTTCAGCGACAGTCGCTTACAAGCAAAAGCCTCGTTGAACGGTAACTTACAGCGCTTGCTCTGAATATAACCGATGAGTATGTTTACAAGCACACCCTCGAACTCCTTGCTCTCTACTCTCACTGGTTTGCGTTCGTTCTCCACTTGGCGAACTATCATCGTTCGTCTGCTGTCGCTCAACTCACCTAACAGGAAGGCAGAATTAAGCATCGTTCCTTTCACCTTTCGAACTCTGTGGGTATTGCCCACCTCCACTTCATAGGTTAATAGCTCCAGTTTTTCCAGTCGGAGCTTCTTTTCTGGACTAAGTTCTTTCATAATATAGTTTTATTTGTTTTTTTCTTATAGTTGTACACCTTATTCATCATTCATTTTTCATTCGTTGCTTTTCACACTTAGTTTTTTGCTTCTGGATGGTGACAGTACCACGCCATCTTGCGGAAGTCTTCATTCTCGAAGTGGATATAGTAAGCCATCTCGTTCATTCTGGACACAATCCTCAGTCCAAGATGTTCTCTCAATTGGTCACTGTCGAGATTGGTACTCACCACCATAGGAAGCCGTAGCTTATAGCGCTCTGTGATAAGTTCGCGCACCGGATAGAGGGGATTGCCCCATCTCAGTATCTCTGCAGGCTCACAGCCTAGGTCTTCAATACCGAGGTACGACGGCCAGCTTAACAGTTCGTTCCACTCTCTGCTGGAGTCCATCAAGGTGCAGATCTTGGTAGCGTCAAGAATCCTTAAACCTACATCATCTGACACCAGTCTGTGGTCTGTCAGCCAGCGCAAGGCTTGTCGCATAGCTGTCATCAGCGTGGTCTTACCTGTAGCGGTACTGCCGTCCAGTACAATCATAAAACGGTTGTCACTTCTGTCTGTCAGAATATGAGCGAGCTTTTTAATGGCGCCACTGGTCAGGTTGTTGGGAACATAAGCAACTCTGCGCATGGCGACCTGCTTGCGGTAGGCCATCTCCAACAGTGCTGTTAGTCCTTGTTCATCCACGCCTAACTTAGAGTGGTCTGTCATACCCGGAAGCATAAGAGCTCGTCCTTGACGCTTCAACACCTCTACGAGGGTCTTGATATCCATCGGTTGTCCCATACTGTACTTGTTGTATTACTGGTTTGTTGCGGTAGTTGTTCTCCAACACCTTCTGAAAGTTCTGCGGCATCATCATCCAGTCGAAGCTGGCCACCCATCCCTTTGGGCCCTTTCCGTTCAGGAAATCACTCTCGGCTGCATTCTTGATGGCTTGCTTCAGCGTGTCCTTGTTCACGCCCGTCTGCGACATCAGACGTTCAAAGGCCTGTCTGCGCTCTGACGTGATAATAGCTACTTGCTGAATGCCTTTACCTTTCATCTGCTGATTGAAAAAAGAGATAATCTCATCAAAATCATGGTTAGCCACCTCCTCCTCGCGCGTACGCGCTCCTCCACTGGCTATAATATTTTTCTCTTTATTATTAATAATAGGTGGTAAAGGTTGGCGGTAAGTTTGGTGGTCAACATCGTGTTCAACTTTTACCGCTGGTGTTACCTCTTGCTTTACCTCTGAATCTGCCCATCCCAATGAGGTGATGGTGATGATGGTCTTACGGGTATCGGTCTGTCGTTCAATGAGTTTTTCGCTTTCCAATCTCTGCAGGAAGTGTATCACTGTTGGCTTGCTTACCTGCCACTGCTTTACCAGCGAATTGACCGTTACGATGACCTGTCTAGCTTGGAGGTAAACCTGTTGATGGTTATACCAGACGGTTTTGTCCGTCCAAGAGGCTTCTCGCCTAAGCTGAGTCCACCACTTCAGGTACTGGGCATTCTGCCCAACCCAGCCATCCAGCACTGCTAATGGCAAAGTGATGTACCCAGTCGTACGTTGTTCCGTTTCTTCGTTCATAGCAAGTCTTTGCATCTTACGGCAGCGAACGCTGCTTCTATCTGACACTTGGAATAATAAAAAGGTGAGTTCTGGCTGGTTCCTTTCTTGAAGCCTTTGATCATTCCTTTCCTGACCATGGCATCAAACTTACGACTCATCTTACTGTCGTTCCCCAACCAAGTTCTCACCTCTGACGCTTTCAACTCATCCTTGACCGGATCGAGCCGCTTCACCGCTGACATCGCTCCGAGTGTCGCAGCGTTGGTCAGCATCGCCTGTAATGTCGTTATGGGTATCTCCATATCTCTATGCTATATTACACGTTATTTTTATATATTTTATATATCTATTATCATTTTTATTTGATTTTTCTTGCATATTCCGCAAAAAGTGCTTATCTTTGCACCCGGATTGCTACGAAAACGGCGGCAAAATTACATGTTTTTACAAATATAGCCAAACGTTTTATAAGTTTCATTCCACGAACGTGTAATATTTTAGCATTATTTAAACATTATGACAACGGACAATGAACAGACTACAGGGATGGGCGTAGCTCAGAGATTCGTAAAGGCTGCTGAAGAACTGCACCTTTCCGGAGGGCGACTCTACCGCGACGGCATTGTCGCAAATGAACAGGTACTAAGCAAAATCAAGAATGGCTGGCAAAAACCTCAAAAGAAATCTATCGAGCTGCTATGTAAGAAATACAATATAAACGCAGCTTGGTTGTACACTGGCGAAGGCGATATGTTTCTTGCCGGCATAAAACCCTTTGAGCAACATGTAAGGTCTGAAAATGAAAGACTGTTCTACAACACAGATTTTGAATTATGTCTGAGCAATGATGGCCAGCCAATAACGACAGGTTGCGTAACACCAATATCTTTACCGATGGCAGGTGACTTCGATTTCATGTGTATCAACAATGACAAGTCACTTGCACCATTCATCATGCCAGGTGATGTCATCGCACTGAAGAAACTCGCAACATGGAAAACATACATTCCTGGTGATTTCATCTGCGTCGTCGTTACCAGCGAATATAAAGTACTCCGAAAGGTGTCTGTCACTCAGTCAGACGAGCAAAGCATCAACTTCACACAGATGGTCGATGGCACTCCCGAAGAGTCCAGCATCCCCAAGGACATCATCGTAGAGATCTACAAGGTCGTCGGCAACTATCGCCGCCAGTAACCAAAAACAGACATCCCCCGACCCAGCTCACGAAAAGCTGAATCGGGGGATGCTCATATACTAACAGTGCTCAACGGTTCACCCGTTGAGATAGTCACCAAGCCCTGCTTCTCTCCGCAGGGCCTATCGTCCTAATAATACCTCATAATTATATTCAGCTCTTCCAGCACCAATTCTACGGACACACCTTTCCCGTACCCAATGAACCCACCAAATCCAAAGTCCATCAGATACCCAGCCATCCCGCTATGATATGTAGTATTGAGCTGCCTCATTCTTTTTGTTTATATTGTCCCGTATGTTGCGATATTATCGCTACCACTATTCATACTGGTTCTTCCTCCTATACTGTTCCGTCATTTCCAGAAGTTTTCTAAACTTCTCTACCCTCTCTAGCTTCATCTTTTCTGCATTCATCGCTTTACGATTCGCCTTAAGCCAATTTAGCATATCATGCTCCTCAATCCGATGCTTTGACGGATTCCGATGGTTCTCCTCCAGAAACCCCATCACTCCATTATATTTCGTAAGCCACCGTTCATCCTGCGTCATATTATCATTTACCTCTTCATGTCTGGATTCCTTTTATAAAAATCCTCTAATGTCTTAATTGCATCTCTGTGAATAGGATTCTCTTTCACAAGATCCTCAAAGATATTTTTGGCAGATTCTTTATTACCCATTAACTCTTCCATCAGTCCAACGCCAAATGCCTCGTAAATATAGCATTTTGTCCTTACAAAGCAGTTAAAGCGCCAGGCTTCCATATAAAGATTGGGAGTCTGTTTTCTTTCCAGCTCAAAATATGCCAACCTATAAAGCACCAACAGCAGAAGATTTTTCTTCAGATATCCTTTGCAAAGTCCAATCTCCTGTTGGTCCTGCAATTTAATATAGGTGAAATAGCTATCCAAGGCCTTTTCAGTTTCCTTCTGGAAATACTCTGTATATTCTGTTTCGTAACACCTATAGTGTTCAAGTTCCCTATCCCAAAACCAATGTTGGCTTAGAACTATCATCAGCAAGCATTTCTCCGTTGGATTCTTCACGGATTCACAATAGTTCTTAATTTCTTCCGCTACCTCATGAGCTTTATTAGTGCCTACAAAACAAGAATGTCTCTTTTCTACCGTCATGTGTAGCAATGCTAGCATAGCCATTGATGTCGGAATAATCTTCTGCTGAATTATGATAGAATCCAGCAGCTTCATCATATCAATATTCTTATCTTCTCTGCAAATTGATGACAATAACCAGAGTAAATGGGCATCGTGGAGTTTAAATATCACTTTGTCATTAATCATACTCACCAATGTCCGCTGAAGTCTTTCCGGAAAACCTCTCTTAGCATTCTTCAAAGCAAGAATGATTACCGTTTGTTCTTCATTTGAAACAGAAGGTTCCCTTAAACGCTGTGCAATAAAGCCTACCATCTCCTGATATTCCTCCTCATCGTGCGACATCAGTTTTTTATGCAGAGCATCGCAAGCGACTCCATAATCTTCAGTGTTCTTCCTGATGGCACGCATAATTTCCACACATCCCATTGTTGCAGGAATATCCCCTGCAGGTTTTTCTCCATAGAAACTTTCTATATCCCCAGCTGTTTCCATCTGTACCCCATAGATAGGTACACGAGCAGGAAGAGTAACTGCTTTCAGCAAGAATACGTTATTAGCGATGTAATTAAACATATTCAGCATATATCCGTAAACTACTGACAGTTTATCTGTATCTAACAAATCTAACTCTTTATTGATATCCACAACTGTGCTACTTTCATCAAAATGAGCACATGCATGGTCTCGTACCTTCCGATATTTCTTGATAAACGGCTCTATCTGATAAATATTTTCAAATTGATCAAATGCTTTCTCCAATACTGCCTTATTATCATTTATGGTAATCAACTGAGGAAATAACCTATCTAATCCTTCCTCGTATTGGACTGCCTTGTCAGAAATATCCATTCTTGTAATTAGATTATCATGATAGTTAAACACTGTACAAACGTACAGCCGCTTAAACATTCGTTTCGTCTCTATTTCTCTATAATTGCCATCAAATAACTTCTTGGCCACATCCACCATCACCTCAATACTCCTCAGGTACTGACCTTTTACCTGTGGCTCACTCATAGTCATCACACCACCTTTATTTATGCCAAACGTGTCAAGAGCCCCACAAGTAAGATAGGCTTGGTCATCTGAATATAACTCCTCCAATATTCCTTTGGCAATCATTAGGTCAGTCTCACACATTCCGTTTGCAACGACATCACTCCCTTCTATCAGCAATTGCACCCGTGAAATTTCATCTATCAGGCAAACGGTATTGGCGTAATCAATAAATTTAAAGATTTTCACACTGGCAAACAAATCAACCGTACGCACTGGTGTTTGATAATGAGCGCCAAGTTTATCCCTTACTGCTCGCAAACCCTGATTATACTGGCTCTTTACATTATCTGCCAAAGCATAGTTGGCATCTGACTTAGGTATGGAGTGACCCCATATCTTCGTTATGTCATCCACACGCATCATTGCATAGATGCCGAGCATCCTGCTACAGAAGTCATCCGCAGCCTTTGTGTCTATAAGCTGTTTTACCATCTGTAGCTCATTAATGCAAAGATGAATTTGATCTAAAGCCTTTTGTTCCATAGTTCAGGGATAATCAATTAAGACACCTTGATTCTCAATTATTTATTATGGAATGCTTCCAACCCGCCTTCTTGTATAAACATCCATCACGCCCTCACCCTCATTTCGCTTCCATTCAGTTCGACGTTTAACTGCTTTAGGCCATGAGCACTGAGTCCGGACTCCGACTTAATGTATTTTATGTTCTGCAATAGTGTACCAAAGCATGATATATAGTCATGCTGGGAACATATATGCTGTATCTGGCTAACTATTGGAGACGTCCCATATTTCTTATTAATGGCGTTCAAACTGAAATCGCCCAAACCAGCACTATTATAGCAATATGCTTTTGCCTTGCAACTATTGACAGCTGCACAAGAGAATTGCGCCAGTCCACCGCCCAAAGAGTGACCAAACACATAAACATCTTCTTGTGGATACGACATCATCACACCTTTCAAAATGCCTACAGCTGCAAAATAAACAATCGAAGGGAGCGATATATATTGGAAAACATCAGTTATCACATTCTCAGTAGTCACTACAATCTTGCGTGGTGTAGTAAATCCTATACGTGTCCCCGAAAATGACACACAGTGTTTGATCCTTCCTTCATTCTGATAATCAAACAAGGCCACAGCCATCCCACATGCATCATGAAAGTCCAGTTCCATCTTCCTTGCTTTATTATACAGTCCCTGAATATTTGGCACTAATCTATTCACCATTGGACTGATCAAGACACACCCATTCAACTTAAAACAATATGGATATTCCGCAAATGCAGCTCCAGTTTTCTCCAACGTTGAAAAAACAGTGTCTAATATCCGTTGTTGTACGTGACCCCCATTAATTATATTTTGAAGCGCACCATAAACTGGTTTAACCATTAATCCGTATGAGGCCTGTCTGATTGAGAACATAAAGTCCGCCCATGTCACGCCCAACAATTTACACCCTTCGTATGCGAACTCGCTTACTACACCTGTTTTACAAAAGTGCTTGTAGAGACTCGTCAGATTTTCAACTACATACTTTGAGCATACCATAAACTGAAGGCATTCCACTCCTGTTTGGCGAGGTAAGTTCAGGAGTAAGCTTTGTCCCATGCCAACACGCCAATATTCAATCTCATTTTTATCTAACCCTCGTATGCTTAACTGCCTATATATATCGTCGTTTTTATCAAGGAAGTTGTTAAATTGTCTCAAGAAATCCCTGTACCTATATATCAGTAACGTCAAATCATCACCTTTTGGCGACAAATTTGATTGGAATACAGAATTCAATATTCTTTCAACATTCTGTTCACCCTTCCTTTCAACATTTATTGCAATAGTCAGGCGTTCCGCCAAATTATTATATGCTGACTTATAAAAACCATATGCAACCTCAAGAGACTTATGTTCGTAAGCCTCTTTTATTTCAATTCCTCCAAGAAATACGTCACTATAGTTTTCCATCATTCAATTCCAAAACACTTAATTAAACGGACCTTTCTCACATCTTATTGATGCCAATTTTCATTTTCAACAGTTTGTCCTTAATGCCTGCAATACACTCGTCAATCTCTGGTTTAACGGTAGCGTTCAGATAGATATGACCTCTACTCAGTTTGATCGGCTGTATATCATTACGACCATCGTATGACCGAACGTCGGTTAATCGTGTGTTCAAGTCCCTCAATGCAGTCAACAGTTCTGTTTTATCCTTCTGATGCGACTTACTATAGCGGCTTTTCATTTCTTCCAACGACTTCCATACCCTAAGAAGTAGTTTTCTTGCTCGTGAAATTTCATATACAGTAGTGCTTAAAGAAAGAGTTGTTTCTTTGGAACAGATCTTATCCAAATCAGTCAATATATCACTTACTGTGTCTATCTCTTTAATAAAGAAATCTTTCTCTACACGTGAGTCTTGTATACTTTTCTCAATAATTTTCGCTACTATGAAGGCTAGGGTAATATCCACAACTACCGAAAGGACGTCTGCGACACTAATCGACCATTCTAAATCAAAGAATGCCCACGCATCAAATATTTGCCCTGCCGTCCAGCCCAAGACAAATAAGCACACACTTATAACAACCCACTTAGCGATGTTCCCAAGCATGCTCAATATAGTGTTTGATGTCATCAATATATGAAGGATCCTCATCTGAGGTAAATATGATGTTATTCATTACCTCGTCGTATGTAAAGCCGTCCTCGCGGATAAGACCTCCGAACGACTCTTCCAAGAAAGCCGTGGAATAGCCTGCCGAACCGTCAAGGTTTACTTCTACCTTGACACCATTATCTATTGCCTTTTTAAGGTTTGGTGCCAAAAAGTTTGACCTAAACTCAACTCCGGGGAAATCCCCTTCTTCCTTGTATCTTGCACCTGGACTACGTGAGAAGTCCTTGGCGATGTTTATAATTATATTGTCCATGATAATGAAACTGTATTTTGATTTATCTTAAATGAAATAAAAGTTCCCATAAATTCATTGTCCAACAAATGGAAATCATCTCTGTCAGTATTCATCGAAGAGTAGTTTGAAATTATCGACAATGACGAAATCTTGTTTTCTTTACACAATGTGTATATTTTGGACAGCCCCTTTCCCCTATAGTATTTTCTCGATTGCGACCTCACAATTTGACCTTCCATAATTAGTCTTAATATCTCCGCCTCATTATGTTTCGGGAATTTTGATTTTATCGAATCCCATAGTCCGTATAGAGGCTCGTCTGGTGCTTTATTCTTTAAGCTTCTAAATATACCGACACCAAAATCTATAAACGAGAAAGTAACCTCGTGCGTAAATTTATCCTGCTCAACAGAGAGCCACCAATGCTTGCCTCCCTTTGTCTTATCGGCGTGGTCGTATGTGTTATGCATCAACTCCACCAATGTTTTCTGCGCACCCTGACATCTCCGTGGCTGCCCCCAAACAGTCCTACTCACCTGCTTCATTAGGTTATCCATTTCCGCAGCAGCTACTGTTTTTTGACTATGCGTATAAATATGGTTATCTATCTCACGGAAGGTATATTGATCTTTCTCTGCCTCTTTCTTCCTGTATAAGTGGTCAAAGAAACCAGAGTTTTCAAGCTTTATCTTAATCTTATCATCCGTTGGTTTTGTACCCTCAAAACCGATGTCTGATGCCTGAAATTTCTTCATATTCGACAGAAGTACAACTATGGCATCGGTAGTCATCTCTTTTACTTTGTCAAGCCTGACAAGTGTTTTTTCTCCATGGTCATAATGTTCTTTAATCCTGTTAAGGAAGCTAAGTGTTGATGTCTCATTGTTTATCAGAGAGAAATTCTTTGGAGCTATCTCATGTTGATACCCAGGGAATACCTTCTTCAAGTATTCCACAAACCTAGCCTCTTCTTCAGATGCATTCTTTGGTTGACCGTTTCCTTTCTTCCGGTGCTCACTCCTCCAACGCTTCTCAGCCTTTTTTATCCTTACAAGCCTTCGGAATCGTGGATAAAGTCTTTTCCAGTTCTTATGTCTCTTAGCACGTTTAACTGCCATTGTGGTTACTTATTTACAAACATCCTTTCCATCTCCCCCTCCACCATCTTCATCAGCTTCGGCAACATCTGCTCTATCTTCGAGCACTTAACCTTGCCATAACGGTCAAAGTCCATATCGTCCAATATCTCATTTTCCCCCTTCATTCCCCCACATCCCCCACATGAGGCACTCATCCAACTCGGAATAATCACCGTATTGGGTTTGGGCATCACAGAGCATGTCTGCGAAGCGGGAGCTGCAGTGCAGGTCACCGAAGAAATCGGTTTCGAGGTTGAATACTTCCAGGGTGATATCCATCTCATCGGCCATGCGCTTTGAGAGGTCGGGCTTTTGGCGTAGGTGACAGTATAGTTCCACTACAGCCTCGGTGAATATCGCCAGTTTCGTGTAGGTATAACCATAACCAGTAAAGCCAGCAAACCAGTCTTCATGCTCCTTGCATGTCTTGGCCAGACATCTGAAGATGGCATAGCAACTACCGGCAGCAGCTTCGTATGCTCCGCTATTCACCAGTTCTGTCGTTTTCCGAGCAAATGGCGACAAAGCTAAAGCGATAGCCAAATCATCTTTCTTCTTCAAAGCTATTTGATAAGCCGATTCTATCTCCTTCTGCATGGGAGACTCAAAGCCATACCACTCATCGGTAATCCAATAGCAGATATCATCCTTTGCCTTCCGATAGAGAGAGGGAGAATCCTTCCGCCACTCATCCATGAACTCGATGAGTTGACTGTTCACGATTTCCTGTGACTCTTTTGTTTTCAGCTCAAAGAGGTCTCTGTAGCACCAGCAATAGCTCTCCACCAGATTCTCATTACGGAAATCATAGTCTGAGTAGTCGATATAGTTGGTCATGAACTGCAGATGAACCTTCTCTGCCAGTTCCACGCTCATCCCGTTCAACATCTCGTGAAGAGTTTTCAGGGTAATGCGCTTCTGCTTGTTTGCCGTCTCCTGCATTCTTATGCCATTTCTTAAAACCGACAAGCGGCCATATCACTATTGGAAGTTGCACTCAAACCAATAGTTCCATGACCGACTTGTCTGCATCTTTTATTTACCTCAAGCTTTACTGCATTTTTTCTTATTTCGTCCCCATTGAGGTACAAACACATAAGAGCAAAACTGCCATAAAGCTTTTACTATCTTCTTCATCGGCCAGGAAACTTTATTTCAGCCATTGCCGCCTCAATATCTTCAAGGGCAACACTACCATTCCACATACGATAGACATAGAGAGGGGTAATGCCTCCAAAATCCATAGAGCACGAATGAGTTTCACTATCTATAAACTCACGAAGTTTCATCAACAAATCCGTCATTATAATGTATATCTCTTTAGTTCTCTAACTACAAGTCTATACCATATCCTAATAGAGTCTATGGGAAAAATCATCATATCTCTGCAAGCATCCTTTGAAATATAATTTTAAGTCTTCAATTTCCGTTGTAGTCCCTTATCTGTAGAAAGATAACTTGTATCTCTGTTATGTCCCATGTTACCCATCATCAATATGGAGTCCAATATTCTACTAGCCTTCCTCTTCCAACATCTTGACGAATTGTACAAGGGCATCACCTCTACAGGCATTCCAAGATAAGATACAGCTAAAGAGGCAAAAGCCTTCCATTCACTCAACAAGCCTGCATTTTTTAGGCGTTTTTCAAGCAGTGCCGCATCCAAGGTGCCACGATAGGTCCACAAAAGCCTACACCAATCGCAGATTTGCCTAAGCCCGCATCCTCCGATGAAAAAATGCTGAAGGAAATGGGTAAAAACGAATATCACATCATTGTCCGGGCAAGGAAGCGTAACATCAACAGTATCATTCTTCCATGTCCTAAACTTCCGACTTCTGAAGGTATCTTCCTGTACATCATCCACTACTCTGTCGATACGTTGCCCTAATTGTGTTCTTAGAGTACCATGTAATTCTACAGACCAAGCGTCTATGACCATTTCTGTATGCATGATGTCATGTGGACTTTCTTCGACATTTTCTCCTTTAGCAGATAAAAAAGCCTTTGCCTTCCCATAGTTATTTGCATCCAAGAACAAGTCCACATCGCCACACGCCCTCCAGAGAGGTCGCTCGTAGCATTGCGCAATACTTTGACCTTTTACCAATAACGTGTCTATGCCATTTTTTCGTAGTTGACTTACCAACGAGGCAACAAACTCGTTCATTCTCCGATTCTGTTGCTCCGTCTGTAACACGTCTCCAGCTATGGAAAGGTTTACTACCTGCGGAACCTTCACATCAACAATATGCTCCAGACCGGCAGCAATCAACCCTACAACAGACTGTTCAGAGGCCAACCTATAAACCTCTGAATAATCCAACTTTCCATACGGTTCAAGCCGAACTTCAGTTTCCCATAGTCCGGCTCGCAATAGGGCAAAAAAGGCAGATATTGTGCTTTCTTTATAGTTTTTCAAGGATTTGCTTTGCTATAGACTTTCCGTCTAACCCATACTGTTCACGAAGATACTTCTGATTACCAACTCTGACGGAATACTCATCATGAAGTCCGATTCTCAGCAATTTTGCTCGTGCGGGATTCTCTGCCATCACTTCTGCAACAGCACTTCCAAAACCACCAATATAGTTATGTTCCTCACAGGTGGCAATCAATTCAAACTTACCAGCACACTCCAATATTACTTCCCTGTCTATAGGTTTTACTGTTGGGAAAGTATATACGGCAGGGGTTATCCCATTTTCGTTCAGCACCTTTTCTGTAATACTCACTTCCTCAAATATAGCTCCTGTGGAAAATATAGCAACTCTCTCGCCGTCATGTACCTTAATCGCCTTGCCTATCTGGAAATTTTCTATATGGTCATGAATACGCTTTTCGCCACCACGACCTAAACGCAGATAGGCAGTTCCATTATACTTAGCCAGTGCTTTGGTGCATTCCTCTGCTTCTACCAAATCCGCAGGCGCCAGAACCACCACATCAGGTAAAGCTCGAAGAATAGCCAAGTCTTCTGTTGCCTGATGACTCATACCTAAGGAACCATATACGAATCCTCCGCCTATACATACTACCTTCACATTTGCATGATGATAGGCACAGTCGTTTCGTATTTGTTCAATACACCGAAGCGTCGGAAAATTACCTATACTGTATGTAAATACGTTTTTACCAGTCAATGCCATGCCCGCGGCAACGCTTGTCATGTTCTGCTCTGCAATACCAGCATTGGTAAACTGGTCAGGGCATTGTTCCCAGAATGGTTTCAAAACACCGAATCCAAGGTCGCCTGTTACAAGTTCAATATTTTTATCTTCTTTGGCCAGTTCCACCAAAGTTCTTACAAAAGTATCTCTCATATCTTGATTTTATACGTTATGTACTTTTTCTGTTGTTCCAATCTTTGCATCAACCCTTCTCATCTTCTCTGGATAAGAAGTGTTCCATGTATAAGAGAAAGTATGGTCATTATAGATGTCATCCTTCTCCGTCGGAAGTACAGGATTCTCAATACCGTTAGGTGTATAGGGATCCTCTACGCCAGCAGGCTTATTCTTATGCAATTCATTCACGGCACAGTCATATTCCCATCCGTCATGAGGAAAGCGATAATGCCATAGGATGTCATTCTGCATAAAAGGAATACCATGGCCCTTAACGGTATTTGCAATAATTACCGTTGGTTTGTGAGGCTCTGTTTCAGATAACACTCCGACCTTTTCAAACGCTTCCTTCAGTTCTTGATGGTTATTACCATTTATCTCTATTACATTCCATCCAAATGCCTTCCATTTAGATGCGAAGTCCTCTATCTCCAGTGTGTTCTCATTGAAGTCCAGGCTCTGCATGTGGTTGTGGTCTACAATGGCACAAAGATTATTCAGACGGAAATGATTGGCAAAGAGAGCAGCCTCCCATACGGAACCCTCATTACACTCTCCATCTCCAAGTACTACGAATGACCTTTCTTTCCTTCCGTCTTTCTTTAGCGCGTATGCTATACCTGCCGCTGCAGATAGCCCATGTCCCAATGAACCCGTAGAGAAATCCACTCCAGGCAGATGATGAGACACATGTCCTGACAAACGGCTACCGTTCTGATAATGCGTTTTCAGTTCTTCCACATCGAAGAATCCACTCTCTGCCAATGCAGCATAAATAGATGCTCCGGCATGTCCTTTACTGAGGATGAATCGGTCACGTCCTTCCCATTTTGGGTTCTTGGGGTCATAACGCAACACATCTGTATATAGTGTGGCTACAATATCTGCAACCGAAAGGATTGCCCCAAGATGGCTTCCCCCACTAAGATGTGTCATTTCTACACCATGGCGACGAATTAGCCATGCTAATTGTTCACTCGTATGTTTCATTTAATCGTGTATTTGGTTTTTATAATCATCAACTATCATCTGTATTTCCTTTGGCAACTTCGGTGATTTGGTCAACACTTTGTATATTGTCCAAAAGATACAACGGGTATCATCAAAGAAACTGTGATTGTATCTATGATACAACTGTAACTTCAGTTTAAGCGGTCGCTCATACTTAAGGTAATAATCATCAGCATCACTAGCAGCCGTAAAAGCCTTGAAATGGTCTATATTGGTAATGGAAGCCCAATCTGTGATACCAGGTTTCATGTCAAGAATAGGCATTTCTTCTTCCGTATACATATCAACATAGTATCTGAGTTCGGGTCTCGGACCAACAAAACTCATGTCACCTATCAGCACATTGATCAACTGAGGTATCTCATCAAGTTTGCTTTTCCTTAAGAAGTGCCCCATCCGCGTGATACGGTCATCTTTATCGCTTACATTCCATTTGCCATTTCCTTCGCTGTCAGGTCTCATGCTCCTAAACTTGAATATCTTAAAGTCCTTTCCATGCTGTCCAACTCGAACTCCACGAAAGAAAACGCCTCCCTTAGAATCCATTACAATCAGTATAGCTACAATAAGAAATACCGGCGACAGCACAATCAAGCCAAACAAACTGGCCAATATATCAAATATCCTTTTCATAGCCCTTACATATTTGCCCCATCAACCGGGATGTTTGTTGCCTGCATAAACGAAGCCCTGTCACTGGCCATAAAGACTACAGCATTGGCTATCTCTTCTGGGGTCCCGAAGCGATTGGCAGCCTGATGGTGTCTCAAGAAGTCCTGTACTCTTGGATGTCCCTCCTTAATGAACTTATCCCAATAACTGCCCTCAAAAGCTACCGCACCGGGCATCACGCTGCACATCACGACTCCTGTGGGTGCCAACATTCTACCCACTGTGGTCACGTAAGCATTCAAGAATGTCTTAGATGATGCATACAGAGGATTCCCTCTCTGCATTACAGCTGAGATTGACGATATATGTATAACATGTCCGCTACCTCTCTCTATCATAGGCGGTAAAAACACACTGTTCATATCTATCGATGCCAGTGCATTCGTTCGTAATGCACGAATCCAGTCCTCAGAGGCTCCCAAATGGTTATTTCCACAAAGGGACGTACCCACATTATGAACCACAACATCAAACAGCCCATATTTGTCGAGCAATTTCTGGGCGAGAACGATACAATCCCCATTGATGATGTCACTTACTTCATAGTCGAAAGACTTGGCTCCTTTCTCAAGCGCCTCTTGCTGCACTTCTTTAAGTAAATCTTCGCTACGGGCTATGCCTACAATGGCACATCTTTCTTGAGCAAAGCCCATTACGATGCCGCGACCAATACCTTTGCTGGCACCAACGATAAGTACATTCTTTCCGGTCAATCCTAATTCCATTTTATTTCTTTATTGCAGGATTGCCGGAAAGATGCCTGCATCTTATCTGGATATTTCGTCCAGCATTCTCAACTCATCAGAATCCAGATGCCAGCCAGAAGCCTCCACATTACCCATCACTTGAGATGGGCGTTTCGCTCCAAACAGTACAACGGAATCCTTGATGTGGTCAAGAATGAATCGAATAGCCACCGATGAAACAGAGACACCATGCTTCTCTGCTATCGGTCTCATCGCTTCGACAATCCTTAGGTTCTTTAATAATTTTTCTCCATGAAAATTGGTATATATTTCTCTGCTTCGTCTGTCATTGCTTGCAAAAACAGAGTCTTTATTATACTTTCCTGTGAGTATTCCCTGTCCAAGACTCCCCCATGTCATAGGGGTCAAGTCAAGTTTGTCGCATGCCTCGAGTAGATCGTCTTCATGGTCTCTCTTGGCAAGCGAATATTCATTTTGGACATTACAAAATACCCCCCCCCAGACTGCTCATTTCAGCCATTTGGGAATGGTATATATTCGATAATCCAAAATGACGAATCTTTCCTTGCTGTCTCATATCCTTAAGCTTTTCCACCACTTCCTCAATGGGTGTTTTGCCATCACGATAATGAATCACATACACGTCCACATAATCTGTATTTAGATTCTTCAGACTCTTTTCCAAAGCCTCTTCGATATATGCTGGTGAATTATCGTATGTCGTTCCTTCTTTTGAGAAACGCACCCCAAATTTAGTCTGTATCACCACATCTTTGCGGTGGTTACCAAGAGCCTTGGACAGTGTTCTTTCTGATTGTCCCAAGCCGTATGTGTCAGCCGTATCAATATAGTTGATACCATTATCCAGACAGGTGTGAACAGCATCTATTACCTCTTTCTCTTGCACATCACCCCAGCCGTAGCCGCCCATTGGACAACCACCCATACAGAGTCGCGAGATCTTTAAATCAGTGTTTTTTAAAGTTATATATTCCATAGCCTTTTTATTTATGTTTTCCTAAGAAAATGAAAGACAAAGCCTTCTTTATCACATGCCAAACAGTTAGAGAAAATAGTTTTATATCTGTAGCGAAAGATACCTCTTTAGCATATTTGATACGCAGGGCATTCTTTTTCTTCAGTACATATTTCTCATACATTTCGTCCGCATTACCTTGTCCAACAATCTCATCAAGATTAATGAACTCTATCGAACTATAGTCGGTAATACCTGGCCGCACTTCAAGGATTAGTTTCTCTTCGCCTTCATACCTATCTGTATATTGCAACAATTCCGGTCGAGGACCGATAAAACTCATGTTGCCTCGCAGGATATTGAACAACTGCGGAATCTCATCAAGTTTTGTTTTCCTAAGAAAATTGCCAACTTTCGTAATACGCGGGTCATGCAATGCTGTTGTTCCACCACCTATTTTATCCGCATTCTTCACCATTGAGCGGAATTTATATATATGGAACGGTTTCTGTTTATAGCCACCACGCAAAGGTGAATACAGAACAGGAAATCCACTTTCCATTGCTACAGCCAATGCAATTATCAAATAAAATGGCCATAATAATAAAAAAAACATCAATGCCAATATAAAGCCAATTAGCGGCTTAACGAACCTATTATAGACTGATTTATATCCCATATCGTTAACTTTCTATTTCTTTTATAACTCTGGGATAAATTATATCGGCATCTAACACTTCATGAACAAACCCATCAATATTATTTCGCCATGTGCTATACACCGTCCAATTCTGGCATATATCCAGAAGAATATCTCCAAGTTTTTCATCTTCATAGTTCTTCCCAATCTGATACTTATCCAACATTTCTGCTGTTTCGCCCTTTAGATTACTCAAGACGAAATTTCCTGTTGCTATATAGTCATTAAACTTGTAACTATGTACAACTTTAGTGTTAGGTCCGAATGCATTAAAGGCCACATCACAAGAACTTAAATACTTCAGGTAGTCACAATATGGTATTTTGCCGGTTATAACGACGTTTAAGCCATGGTGTATAGAATACTCTTGTATATACTCCTGTCGGTCTCCTCCACCCACAAAATACATTTCGTATTGTATGCCTTTAGCTTGAATATAGTCAAGCGCTTTTAATATAGCATCAAAACCATAACTGTTACCCAAATCACCGCCATAACACAAACGTATCGGTGTCTTTTTCTTGGCAACATCAACTTTACTTTCCGCAACAAGTCGATTCACTTTCTCCTTATTAACTCCGAGATATATAGGGAACCAGGGCACTTCGGGATTAAACTTATGTGCATGATTGGCATACTTGACTGATTCACCACAAATATAATCTGCCATCTTATACGCAGTATGGGTTATATAGCTCCATGGGCTTGTTGCTATGGATATTATCTTTGAATTATAAAGTGGCATCAAGGAATCTGGCCACACATCAATCAAATCTATAATGAACTTTATGCCATGCTTTTTGCAGTATTTGCCTGCTACGTATGCACTGGTAGAAGTAGGAGTTACACAATAGATATAATCCGGTTTTTCATCCAATGAGTTTAAAAATTTACGCAACTTATAGGCAAATTGCAAGTGACTCAAAATACGTTTATACGACAAATTCTTCACATAAGCCATCACGTGAAGTCGTTTCACATACACACCTTCAACATTTTCTTCTAAAGGCAAATCAACATATGCCTTCTGAGCATGGTCAAAATCCGTAGAAACATGGGTTACCTGATAACCACATTTCTTGAAGGCTCTCACAAAACTCGCACCTCTTTCATTCGTCCGCTCCCGAACGTCAAATCCAAAGGCGGCAATGGTTATTATCTTTTTATCTTGCATACTTTATTCTTTACTCCAACACGGAGGATATGGTACATATAGCGAAATCTCTGTTCTATCTTATGCCAAAGGCTCTGCTGGTGTAATTCTGTAAAATTTGTACCGTATCTTCTGTACTGCATATAGGGTTCATCCCCTATCAACTCGCAGTTAAAATAGAATTGCGCAACCAAACCAATCCAAGAGTCATGCATCATGATGCCTTTAGGAAATGGGAGAATATAATCCAGCAATTCACGTTTAAAGGACATACAACATCCCATAAAGTGATTTCTTATTAAATTTCTGAAAAAGGTCCGTTCTGTCGGATGTAGATGATTATAACGGGAATCATCTACAATATTACCATTCTCATCAATTACTTGTGCACGACAAAAAGCAAGCATAACAGGATGTTCTACGTCATTATGTTTCTTCATGGCAGCATCTACCCGACCGGGAAGCCATAAATCATCTTGGTCAGCAAGAATTATGACATCACCTTTCGTATTTTTAATCGCGTTTTCGAAATTCCTAATTGGAGAATGAAAACCACCATGTAGTAGTCTTATCCGCTCGTCATTTATCGCATCAATTAGTTGAACTGTTTTGTCTTTTGATCCATCATCAGACACTACGAGTTCATCATCTTTCCCTAATTGGGCAAGTATACTATTAATTTGCCCCACAACGTATCTCTCACCATTGTAGGTAGCCATACACACAGAAATCATTGAGCAAAATTATAAGTTATATTTTTACTTCGTAGGATTTGTTGTTCATGCACCTTTGCGGTAATTGTCAATGCACAAGCGAAAACATATAACCCAGTAGAACTTATTAAAAGTGGATTAGTTCCTGCATTAATCAAATACAGTAGATATGCTACAGCAAAATCCCTCACGTTATCATCATTCTTCTTTTTATACAATTTTATGATAGGTCTCAGAAAAATATATAGCACTATTGGAAATAGCAACCATCCATATTGATAAAGCATCTCAAAATATGTAACTTCTGTTGACACAGTCACTTCCTTACGACCAGGATCCCAGTATGGCGCCCCCACGCCATGCCCCACTAACGAAGAATTATTAAATAGATATTTGGCAACAGCAAACTTAAAGTCATCGCCTTCCTGCGAGTATGTGCTTGAGGTTAGCAAATAAACGATATATACTATCGCTACGACAACAACTGTAGCGATGATATATTTTAAGAACTTATTATTCCTCTTGTCGTAAAATACATATCCTATAACAGCAAATGCCATCAAAATAGGCGTCCGAGACCCTCCATAGAAAATTGCAACAACTATTAATGCTGCAGGAATAAAGTGTTTGTTTCGTAAAGCATATATTAAAGCAAGAAACATATAGGGCATAGTTGCATAATAAAACATATACATCTCTATCCCAAGATTTTCACGTCTTGCCAAATATACAGCACTCGCATCTGAAAGTTTCATTATAAAGGACATCATATCAAAGAATCCACCGACAAAAGCAAGAAGCATGACTGATATGAAGATTGCCATTCCAAGGCCAACTATATAATTAAACTTTAACAATTGCTCAATACTTAATTTTGAAATACAAAAAAATACCGTTAGGAAAAGTAAAGCTTTAAAATACGGCAATGATGTAGCTACATCTGTTTCGAAAAATACCATTTCGGTAAATACACTTAAAAAAGCAAGGCTTATAAGTGCAACAAAAGAGACAACTGTTTCGCGATAGAACCTCCCTTTCTGTAATAATAAAGTAACAAACATAAGCAGCACAAATGCCGCTTCCTTCATATGCAACAACTTATTGGCAGGGTCAATCATGACCACACCTACAAACATATACAAGCAGAACCAGTATATGTAGTCTGCGAATCTATTCTTACTTATATGGATTGAACTAGTCATTTATTCAACACCGATAGCCTTCTTTTCGCTTTATTAACACATAGAGATAAAAAGAGTCCCAACCTGCCTTTAAAAATGATATCTCTAAAAAGCAGTCCAATGGATTTTGACTCTGAGAACTTGTATGCTGCAATTCTGGTTTCATTAATTTCCATGGCCCTTGAAAGTGCTTTTGAAGGTGGCATCGTCTTGAATATCTCACGATTCTCCAAATAGCCCAACACACCATTTACAGTACTGTTATTATTTCCGTGTATTCTATATTTTGTCAATGTCCCTTCCGCATATCCAACATTTGCCTTTGTTGATGATTTCAAGATAATATCGTAATCTTCGTTCTGTTCAAAATTTGGATTAATACCTCCGACTTCCAAATATATCTTCTTGTTAAAGAGAACACTAGAAAAAACAACTATCGGACCATTTATGAGGAAATCGTCATAAGATAAGACTGGCTTGATTTTCCTATCCTTATTATACATAAAAGCAGCATACAAAGCAAGCTTTTTTGCTTGCTCATCAGCTATGATGTCGTATCCTGTTATTATTGTCTCCACCTTCCCCGGCTCCACAAGAGCGATTTGCTTTTCCAGTTTCTCTGGCATCCACACATCATCCGCATCAAGAAAGTTGATATACTCCCCATTAGCCTTCTCTACTGCTAAGTTTCTGGCTTCGCCAAGTGGAGTGTGTTCCGAAGCGTAGTAATAATGTATCTTCGGATTTTTATAACTCTCCACTATCTCACGAGTGGAGTCGGTGCTCTGGTTGTCCCAGAGAACCAGCTCCCAATTCTCGTAAGTTTGTACTATCACGCTATCAATCGACTCACGAAGATACTTCTCCCCGTTATAACAATTGATGATGACGGACACTAACGGTTTTTCTGTCATTTCAGATTATCTTTGATTACTCCACAAATCATATCCACTTCTTCCATACTAAGCTCCGGATGCAGAGGCAAAGTGATGATCTCTTCATACACCTTCATGGCTGCGGGAAGTTCATAGTCCGTCTTGAAGAGACTCAGCAAATGATTGGGCTTGTAATGAACACCAGTAGGAACACCGGCTTCATTCAACTTATCCTTAATCATATCACGCTTGCCGTCCTCAATCATCACAGGATAGATGAAGGAAATGGTATTCTTGAAATCTATGCCCTTAATCAACTTGACGCCCTTAACGTCCTTCAGGTTTTCATAATAACGGTATGCAAGAGCCTTACGCTTAGGAGCAAACTCGGGCTCCAGACGCTTCAACTGCTCACGACCAATACCCGCAAAGATATTGCTCATGTGGTAGCGGTAGCCCTGATTCACTACATCAAAGTCCCAACTACGAAGACCAGCATAACGCTTCTCGGAATCTTTCATTACGCCCAACAGTCGAGCATCCTGCACATACTGTAGAGCCTCAGGGTCAGAGGTCATAATGCAACCGCCTTCACCGGAAGTAATGTTTTTGATACCATCAAAGCTAAAACAAATCATATCTCCATCTGCACCAATCTTAGAGCCATCCTGTACACAGCCAAAAGCGTGGGCAGCATCCTCTACGACACGCAGGTTATGCTTCTTGGCAAAGGCATATACCTCTGCACGGTTACATGTATTGCTGGCATAAAATACAGGAAGCACCACTTTAGTCTTGGGGGTGATACGCTTCTCTGCATCTTTCAGGTCAATTAGAAGGGTGTCAGGATCTATGTCGCAACTCACCGGAATACAGTGAGCTGCAAGGATGGCCTGATAGGTGGCCACAAACGTAAAGGTTGGCACAAGTACCTCATCACCAGGTTTGGTAACGGCAGCAATAGCAAGGTGCAAGGCGGCGGTACCACTATTTACACAAACTGCACGGTAGGCGGGATTGCCAAGGTAGGCTTCAATCTCCTTCTCAAAGAGCCCCACATACTCACCCATACCCAAATAACCGCAATTAATAATGATGTCAGATACGGCATCAGCTTCTTTCTTTCCTACAACGGATTTAGATAATCTCATTGCCATAAATATTATCTCCTAATCTTTAAACTCTCAATTATTTCACAATAGGAACTTCTCTCTCCCACTTCTTCCAAGGTGCCACACCATCAATCAACAGCTGTTCTAGCAAGTTCTTCTCGCGGATGTTGTCCATACATTGCCAGAATCCTCGGTGGGTATACGACATCAGTTGACCTTCTGCGGCAAGCTGTGTGAGCGGGCCTTTCTCAAAGATGGTCTGGTCACCCTCGATATAGTCAAAAATCTTGGGTCCCAACACCATATAACCAGCATTGATGGGAGCTCCATCACTGATATTTTTCTCGCGGAAGGAACGCACGGAATTGTTCTCGTCAATATTCAGCACACCCTTCTCTTGAGCTTGAATAACAGCGGTCAGAGTAGCAATCTTTCCGTGACTCTTGTGGAACTCAATAATCTTGTTAATGTCCACATCACACACACCATCACCATAAGTGAGCATAAAGGTCTCACCCTTCACATACTCCTGGATGCGCTTCACACGACCACCGGTCAAGGTATTGTAGCCGGTATCCACGACTGTCACCTTCCAAGGTTCCAGATTGCTGTGATGAACAATCATCTCATTCTTGCCATTACGGAAGTCAAACGAGATATCGCTGTTGTGGATGAAGTAGTTGGCGAACCACTCCTTGATATACTCCTGCTTATAACCAGCACAAATGATAAACTCATTATGACCGTAGTAGGCGTATTCCTTCATGATATGCCAAAGGATGGGCATACCACCTATTTCAATCATAGGCTTCGGTTTAAACTGACTCTCCTCGCTGATGCGGGAGCCAAAGCCACCTGCTAAAAGAACAGTCTTCATTTTTTCTTAATTATGTGATTATATTATTTCCAATCGTAATGGAACAAATCATTCTCCAAAGGGATATTGTTTGATTCGCCATCAACATGAATCATTTCGGAGATATTAATCATCAAGGTATAATCATCCGAAAGTGATTTGAAAGCGTACCATATTTTGGGAGGTAATTCCAGACGGATATAATTATCATCCGGCCCAAAAACAATCTTTTGAAAGGCCCCTTTGGTTGGAGAATCTTCACGTTCGTCGTGAAGCACAATCTCCATCGTGCCATAGGGTACCACAAACCGTTGCCAAGTCTGCAGGTGTTGTTTCCATCCCTTTGTAACGCCAGCATTAACTCTAGAAATGTAAACCTCTTCTACGTTTACATCGTGATTCTCATTCCGGAAAGCATGATAGACAGCACCTCGGTTATCTACAATCTGTTTCAGCGGAATTATCTTCACTCCATCAATTGTATCCATAAGCCGATATCTATTTAGCCCACTCAAGGTTTTGAGCCTTGGCGGCATTTTCAAATTCCTTAATCTGTTTCTCTGTGAGTGCAAACATATCCTTGTCTTTCTCAACGTAGAAAGCACGATACCAATCCGCTATAAATTTCACACACTCCTCATAATGCAGAGTTGAATGCCAGTGGAGGTAAGCCAGTGCCTTGTCGCAATTCAGCTTCAAAAGGGTTGCCTCCTCAAACGGAACATCTCCAGTCAGTTTAGCAGCCTTATCCGGATCAAGCCCCCAAAGTTTTGCCAAGTCCTGAGTCAACTCGAACACAGTCTTGGTCTGCTCTGCACGAGGGCCAAAGTTGTAGGCCTCACCATTGGTGCACTTCCCTTCTGCCAAGTTCATGGCCAGTGTCAGGTAGCCACTCAGCGGTTCCAACACATGCTGCCAAGGACGGGTAGCCTTCGGACTGCGAATCTCCACGGTCTTACCCTCAGAAAATGCCTTAACACAGTCAACAATGATGCGATCTTTTGCCCAATCGCCACCTCCAATCACATTACCGGCACGGGTTACGCCAAACTTGATGTTGTCCATCTTCTTGATGAAGGAATGCCAGTAGCTCTTGATAACAAGTTCTGCTGCACCTTTGGAGCCAGAATAGATGTCCTTTCCGCCAAGTCCGTCAGTCTCACGGTAGCCCCATATCCACTCTACGTTGTCGTAAGCCTTATCAGAGGTAATGAGCACGCAGGTGCAAGGCCAGTCAATCTTCATGATGGCTTCGCAAACGGCAGCAGTACCAATTACGTTGGTGGTTATGGTATCAAACGGCTCACGGTATGAGGTTAGTACCAGTGCCTGTGCAGCTAAATGGAAGATAAAGTCTGGTTTTACCTCCTGCACATAAGCATTGAATTCTTCCTTGTTACGGATATCACCAAAATGCTGGTGAATCTTCTCGCCAAGCTTGAGGGTTTCGTACATAGAGGGATTGGTTGGAATACTGATGGAGTAACCATACACATCCGCTCCCATCATATTTAACCACGTGGAGAGCCACGAACCTTTGAAACCGGTGTTACCGGTAATTAGGACTTTCTTGCCCTTGAAGATGTTATTATACGACATATCTTTACACTATGATTTATATTTCACTTTATTTCTTTTCAACTTTGCCCATAGTTTCCAAGACCACAACGGTTCCATCACTTTGGGGTCTATCTCGTCGAAGGTGAAGTCCAACTTGCGAAGCTGCCCTACGAGTTGTTCACCTACAGTAGAAAGAGCATGGTTACGCACAAAGTAATCGCGGCTCTTCTGCGAAAAATCCCGGAAATGATTGTTCACCAAGTCCATAATACTTTCAAACGATGTATTCCCTGCTTCAAAATCCGCTTTGGTAATTAGATGCCCCAATTCATATCCAGCGCGCTCGTAAATGGGTTTAAATATATAATCACCTTTAACCTCCACATACGAAGCATCCACCATCACTGTTGGCACACCGAGCTTAGCCGCCTCCAATGCAGACGTACCCATCGCAAACATTAAATCAATATTTTGCAACAAATAACCATTAATATCCGTAGATTTAATTGGCTTAGACTTTAGTTGATTATAATATTCATTATCTAGTCCGAGGCTATCTACCTCTTCCTGAAATTCCCCCCAACCTAATACATGCAAAGTTATCTTCTGCTGATGTTTTAATGCGTATTCAGACAGTTTACGTATTGTATATTTTAGAATAGGGGTCTTTTCTTCGCTCAGCCTGCCTAACCAACAGACATTCAAATCTCCTTGTGGCCTCTCGGTTTTCAGCGCTCCATCATAATCTGGCGCAGGAACAGGCAAGAAGCGATCAATCGACTTGGTTTTCATCGGTAGATGAGTCACACCTCCTTCAAAGGTCGGAGTATCCATAAAAACCAGTGCGTCTCGTGCAATCATGTCATCCACCAATTTAGCAAATCGATGCATAAAATCCCAATAGAACAAGGCAAATGTTTTATATAGCCAATTGTACTTAAACGTCAACTCGGCTGCTGGTTCAGGAATAAGTACAGGTGCCAAACATCTTACATGTAATGTCCACCAAAACACTTTCGTCTTAGGAGAGAGTCTAAGATTCTCAGGCCAGAAACAAGGTCTGAACGACTGAAAAATGATGATAGCATCGTCTTCTATCGTGCAACCTTCTTTCTCTGTATACTCAAGTACCTTAACCTTGTCCATCTCAGTAATATTCTTTGCCATGGCTCCGTCCGGATAATCCACCACATAGCAGTCATACTCATTGCCATAGTGTTCTGCTACCCATCGTGACATTCTTAGCCATAGCATTGGAACGCCACACTCCTCATAATAAGGGAAAAAGGAATATAGTCTTGTCATTTTTTAAATCTCTTTACGTATGCTATCGCACGCTCTCTTTCATTGCGGTCAATTAGGAAGAACCATGTCATAACTAGAAGTACGATGGTAATTACAATCTTACCCCCAATGACATGACCCAAGGCAATATCCTCTATATTCAGCACAAAGAAGCATGCAAATGTCAACAACACCATAAATGCCAGTTTAACCCACTCCATCGACAACTTATAATACTTGTTGGATATGACATACAACATTATTGCCGCCACAAAATAGGTAAACATATAAATGTAGGCTGATGCTGCCACTCCAAAGCGTGGTAACAACAGAATGTTCAATCCGCAATTGATGACAGCCCCAATGATAGGCACAAGACTGAGGTACAGGAATTTATTGTTTACATATACACCAAAGTTGAAAATGTCTGTCCAACCATAGAATAGGTAGCCGATCATAATCAGTGGGAATACCTGTAGCGAAACTGCATATTCCGGCTGTGGGAAAAGTGCTGCCAGTATGTCATTACCCCATACCATACAGGCCGCAATAAACAGCATCGAACCGATGGTGTAATAGGTCGCTATCTTCTTGATGAAAAAAGCATTGTCTTCACTCTTCCTGTACTCCATCCTTAAAGGTGACCACACCAGTGTGAACGGCAGGTAAATGAGAATATGATACAGACTCCCGATACGGAATCCCAGCGAATAGATTCCCACGTCTGCAACTGAGAGTGCCTCCTTGATGACAAATTTATCCAGACTGCCATAGGCGTATGCCAGTAAACTGCTGAGAACGAACTGAGCACCGAAAACAATCTCCGTCCTGTAGAAGTTCCGGGGCACCTTGAATGTGAGGTCCTTGCGACTGTTCAGAATAAGGGCTGTCAGGATGATGATATTGCTACATATCATACCGATGAATGGTGCGCATACCTTGATGTCGGTAAACATCAGTATTGAAATGGTGATTGCGAAGTTCAATAACAATCCCGACAGAGTGACTATCAGATAGAAAAGAGATTTCTTCTTATATCGGAGCAGTAGCGTAAGTGTGGTAACAGGATACGACATCGCATTGCCAGTCATACATAGCAGGAAGGGCAACCAAAAGGAGGTGTCTTTAAGATAGTAGGTGCTGATGGGCTGGGCCAAAAGAACTGCCAATACTATCAGGACGCCACCACCCAGCATAGAAAGCCATAGTGCGGCAGATACTATCTCCTTGTCCTGATCTTTCTCCTTGTAGTCATAATAGAAACGCCCCAATACGCTCGATGCGCCAAGATAAAATACGGTATTACATCCCGCAGCTATCACCAACAGCATATTGTATCCGCCAAACTCTTCCAAGCTGAAATACTTGGTATAAAGCGGCAGCAGGATAAATGCCAAGGCACTCTGAAGCGAGGAGGTCAATCCAAAGACTACACCCTGCTTCAGCAGTTGTTTCAAACGTTGCCCTAATGTTGCTTCAGTAGGCATTACTTGAACTGGTTCAGAATTCTGATAATCGTTTTAACTTCTTCCTCAGTTATCGTTGGCCCAATTGGCAAGCTTAACTCTGTATTATGAATCTTCTCTGTAATCGGAAGTGACAATTGAGGTGTATTCCATTCTTCTTTTGCATAGCATTCCTGTTTGAACGGAGGAATAGGATAATGAATAACTGTACCCACGCCATTCTCCTTAAGATATGCCTGCAACTCATCACGACGTTCGCATAAAATAGGGAACAAATGATAAACATTCTGTTCATCATCCAGACGATTGGGCAATGTAATCAGAGAATTATTTATACCTTCATAATAGAGTTTAGCCATCGCTTTGCGATGAGTATTATCTTCATTCAAATACTTCAGTTTGACATCAAGAACTGCCGCATGAACCTCATCTAAGCGACTATTACGTCCTGCATACTTGAAAACGTACTTCTTCTGGGAGCCATAATTAGCCAGTGCTCTAACTGCAGCCGCTAGTTCAGGATCGTTTGTTGTAACTGCTCCACCATCACCTAATGCACCAAGGTTTTTTCCTGGGTAGAAGCTATGACCAGCGGCATCGCCGATGCTACCAGTTACACGGCCATCTGTATGCTTACAACCATGAGCCTGAGCATTGTCCTCTACAAGCTTAAGATTATATTTCTTGCACAATGCTCCAATCTTGTCCGTATAGGCATTACGGCCATAGAGATGGACAATGGCAATTGCCTTGGTCTTAGGAGTAATGGCAGCTTCAATGAGGTCATCATCAATCTCCAGAGTATTGAGCTTGGGCTCCACCAGTACAGGTACAAGACCGTTCTCCGTTATGGAGAGGATGGTGGCAATGTAAGTGTTAGCAGGAACAATCACCTCATCCCCAGGTTGCATCACACCCATCTCGATGTATGCACGGAAAATCCAGATGAGTGCATCCAGACCGTTAGCACAACCAATGCAATACTGGGTTCCAATATACTTGGCGTAATTAGCCTCAAACTTCTCATTTTCCTGTCCTTGCAGGTACCAGCCGCCATTTACTACACGGGTAACGGCTTCATTAATTTCTTCACCGTGCATTGCGGTGACATCTTTTAAAGATAAAAACGGAATCATTATTTTTGTCCTTTTAACCATTCATTATAATCAATCCCCTCCCATGGCATTCCCCTATCAAAACGAAGAGGCCACGGATAATGAGGTTGTTTTGTCTCTCTGTTAATAATTTCTCGTACGTCCTTTATTTTCTTTGCCGGAACACCTACAACAAGAGCATAATCCTCTACATCCTTCGTTACCGAACTACATGCACCTACCAAAGAGTGCTTCCCTATCTTCACTCCCGGTAATAGAACACTACTGGTTGCAATTTGAGAATAATCTTGAACTGTAGGTCCTATTATTTTATTAGAAGGGGGTGTCGGATCGTTTGTAAAGACAACAAAGGGGTATATGAACACAAAATTACCTATTGTAGAATGTTGTCCAATATGAACATTGCTATGCATACGAACATAGTTCCCGAAGGTAGAATAGCCTTGTATGTCATTTAAAGTGCCAATACAACAATGATCTCCCATTATTGTTTTCTCTCTAACGGTAATGCGATGTCCTGTTTGGAGTCCTTCTCCGAATATACAATCTGCATAAATTATAGAATGACTACGAATTAGTGAATTTGCCCCTATAACTGTCTTTGGATTTTCATATGCTTCTGGACTAGCATAATAGGAATTTAAGGGCTCACCTATCACACAATCGTTGCAGATAATGGTATTGTCGCCAATTTCGACATTATCATAGACGATAGTATTGTCGCCAATCTTTACGTTTTTTCCAATCTTGGCAGTGGGACTGATTCTCACATTAGCACCTGTAAATTTTTCAAGTTGCATAAATTATTCCTTTCCTATTATAAATACATAATTAGTTGTCGCACTTCCGCCTATATTCAGCATCATACCATTCTGAGCGCCTTTCACCTGATAGTCGCCAGCTTTGCCGGTCACTTGCTTATACAGGTCAAGGAACATACGAGCGCCAGAAGCACCTACAGGATGACCACAACCAATCAAACCACCTGAGGGATTAATGGGCTTTGCTCCATCAAAAGCTATCACACCATTCTCCACGGCCTCATTCTCCTTCCCAGGTTCTGTAATGCCAAAGGCAGAGATTGCGGCATATTCACTGGAGGTGAAGCAATCGTGAGTCTCAAACACGTCAATATCTTTAACAGTCAAACCGGCACGTTTGTAAGCATCCAAACAGGCTTGTCTTGTCCAAGGAAGCACATATTCACTTCTTGCATTGTCTGCTATCTTCTTGTCAAAGAGCATAGGTGCGGTACGGTGGCCGTATCCTTTCACGACAGGCTTATCTGTAAGGCCATGTTCTTTAGCGTATGCTTCAGAACAAAGCACTACAACAGCGGCACCATCAGTTACCTGCGAGCAGTCACTCACACCAAGCAGGCCACCTACACACATATTGCTTTCAGTTCCTCTATGACTTGCCTCCTCATAGTTCATAAACCACTTGCGGGTTTGAGCCAGAGGATTGCGTTTGGCATTACCATAGTTAATACAAGAGATCTTGGCCAGTGAGTTAAGGTAACGTTCCTTGTCAAGCCCATACTTTTCAATGGTAGCATCAGCCAAACGACCAAAGAGCTTCGGGAACGGCAGGTCAATACCCTTCCCCTCTTTCTCGTAGTATGCTGCACGTCCAAGAATGTCACCACCCTTCTTGGAATCTACAGACTTCATAATTTCCCAGCCAACCACAATGCAGACATCATATTCTTCTGCTTCAATCTTGCTGATGGCAGCATCCAATGCTACAGAACTTGATGCACAAGCAGCCTCATATCTTGCAGAAGGCACACCATAGAAAGCAGGATTCACTTCTGTCAGGAATGCGCCAAGGTGTCCCTGGCTGATATATTGTTCTGCAATGAAGTTGCCCACAAAAGCTGCCACACGATTTTCTTTGTTCAAGGCTACCATCTCATCCATGGTGAAATTGGCATCCTTAAAACCATCAGCAACAGCCTCTTTGAGCATGGCTATCATGCCCTTACCTTCTTTTGTCCAGTTGCGCTCAAAATCAGTCTGAGCACCACCCATAATGTAAACTTTATTTTTCATAGTGCTCTCCTCCTTATTTCGCTTTAAAGAATATACGATAGTCATACTTTGACTTGATCTCTTCGCCAATGATGTGGTCAATATCCACATTGTCCAGGACCTCTGGTTTCAGTCTTTCTTTCATCAACTGTCCAAGGTCACACACATTCTGGAATGCTTCCATCATGGCAAATGGAGGACACCATGTAAAACCGGTAGCCATTACATCGTCAGCCACACGGAGGTCATATCCCACATGTTCAGCTGTATAGAGGGCATACACTATATATCTCAACAAGAAACGCAAGCAAATGTCTGCATCCTGACTCTTGTTCGAAATCAGTTCCTTAATAGCAGAATCATAGTCACCCACCTTCAGGAACTCCTTCATACGAATGGCAAACGGGAAGCTGTATTTGATCTCATCACGATACATACCCGTCTTGATGTCGTACACCATCATCCTCTTGTCACCATTGTCATATTTGATGAGCTTATAAAGACCCTGACCAGATTTACGACCAAGTTTCTTCTCGTCAATCAACTTCTGCACATACCCAGGCAGCACAAATCTGTGGTGAACATAGTCATTGGTGTTCTCGTAGATGTTATCCACAATTGCCTTATGCACGTCCAGTCCAACAAAGTCAGCTGTTGTGATAGGCGGCATTGTACGGCCCGTGAACGGGCCAAGGAGGGCATCAATGTAGTCAATACCACCATTATCTTGATACTTCTCTGCATACTGCAATGCCTCATTCATCACATAGAAACCAATGCGGTTTCCAAGGAACGCAGGCAGATCTTTGCTCTCAGCAACAGTACGGTGAAGTACGTTGGTCAGGTAATCCTTCAGTTCTCCATACAGATTCATATCACTGTAGGGAGAAGCCGTCAGTTCACAAAGTGTCAACTGGTAAGGCGGGTTGAACATATGGACACCAAAGAACTGGCTTCTCACCTCTTCGGGATAGCACTCTGCAATCCTTGTAATAGAGAGGCCAGATGATCCTGTGCAGGCAAAGGCTCCCTTTTTCAGAGACTGTCCAATCTTGGTATGGAGGTCAATCTTCGACTCCAAGTTCTCAGCTGCACTCTCAAACACCAGGTCGGACGCTTTTACACACTCAGAGAGCATACTGTAGTCCACCGGAATCAGATGGTTCACAATGCTGTCTGCCTTAACTGTCTTTCCGGCCTTCGATGCAGCCTTCTTAGACTTCTCCTTGTCACGGCTTACCATATAAACCGTGGCACCACCAAACGACGCAAATATTCCAGATACATTGGTACCCATTGTGCCGTTTGCGCCAACGACTGTGACAGTCTTTATCTTTAACATACTTTATTTGGTTTCGTGGTTACTAATCCTTTATAATCCTCTCAACTTTAAATAATCATCGTAATTTGTTATATAGTCATCCTTCTCATACCCATGAGATGCCAACACCAAACAGATACTTCCAGAGGAAAAGCCTTGTTCTGAAGCCCATATTCCGGGTGGCACATGTAGACCATAAAACGGTCGGTTCAACATTACGGTTCGTTTATTGACGCCATCATCCAGCAGGACCTCAAATGCACCGCTCGCAGCAATGAGGAACTGATGACATTTCTTATGAGCATGAGCCCCCCGGCTTTCCCCTCCGGGTATATCATAACTATAAAAAACACGCTTCACCTCAAACGGCAAGTGTACGTTATTATAGATATAGGTTAGATTCCCCTCAGGGAAATGGTTTTTGGGCAACTCAATGAAAGAGCAGTCATAAACGGTAGGTCGCTTGTCGCTCATACTTCTGCAAATTTTAAGAATTCTCCGTAATCACGGATATAATCATTGGCATCGTACTTCGTAGAGGAGAGTACTAAAGCCAAAGAATTGGTAGAGAAATTTGTCATCTCTCGCCACATACCTTTGGGCACATAAAGCCCATTATATGAACGATTTAAAGAGAACGTCTGTTTTTCTTTTCCATCATCCAACACTACATCGAAACTCCCGCTCAATGCGACTATAAACTCTTGGTTCTCCTTATATGCATGCCCACCGCGGCTTTCACCTCCGGGGACATCATAAATCCAATACGTCCGCTCTATCTTGAACGGGATATCTTTCAATTCCTCAATAACTGAAAGGTTACCTCTAGGATCTGAAAACTTTGGAAGCTGTACTATTTTTGGTTCTATCATAATGACTATCTTTTTACTCTTCCACTCGCATCACCGTCCATTAAGTTCTCCACCTCCTGAACAGTAACCCAGTTATAATCACCCTTTAAAGTATGCTTCAAGCAACTGGCAGCCGTTGCAAACTCCAACGCCTTTCGGTCATCATTATAATGGAGCAGGCCAAAGATAAGGCCGCCCATGAAGGAATCACCACCACCTACTCTATCCACAATGTCAGTAATATCATAGCGGCGGGATTCTATTAGTTCCTCGCCATTGTAAAGCACGCCACCCCAAGTGTTGTGGTTGGCATTAATAGCTCCACGGAGTGTAACAACCATTTTTTTGCAACGTGGGAAACGTTCCATCATCTGCTGGCAAACACTCAAGAAGCTAGTCTGGTCAACATTCCCATTGGTCTTGGCTGCATCAAAATCCTTTGGCTTAATACCAAATACTTTCTCGCAGTCCTCCTCATTTCCCAGAATTATGTCTGAACCGGCTACCATCTCAGGCATTACCTCAGCGGCAGTTTTACCATATTTCCACAGATTACCACGGTAGTTGATATCACAGCTAACGGTTACGCCCAGTTCATTGGCTGTCTTAATGGCCTTTAAACATTCTGTTGCTGCATTAGCTGAAAGAGCTGGAGTGATACCCGTCCAATGGAACCAAGTGGCATCCTTCAATATCTCTTTCCAATCAATGGAACCAGGGACTACGGTAGCAATAGAACTGTTTTCACGATCATAGTAAACCTTTGATGGACGGGCATTGCTACCTGTTTCCAGATAGAGAATACCCATACGTTTACCAGTCCTTTGGATATGGTCAACCCCCACTTTGTGGCCACGAAGATCCATAATGCAACGATCTGCGATGGGATTGTCCGGCAGACAAGTGATGTAATCCGTTTCTAAACCATAGTTGGCCAACGATACTGCCACATTGGCTTCCGCGCCTGCATAGCTCACGTCAAACCTATTCGCTTGAATAAGTTTGAGGTAATCGGGTGCACCCAGGCGCACCATTATCTCACCAAAGGTTACTACTTTCATTTGTTCGTTTTAAATGTATTGATAAATAGATTCTACATTCAGCTCATCATAAAGTGAGCGTGTTAGTGAAATGAGCTTCTGGCCTGCAAAGGCATGATAATCTACAAAAAGTGTACGGTTCTCTATTGTCAAGGCCATTTCCTTCTCAGAAAGGATGGTTGATGGATAACCATCATAACCCACTATGTAGATATTCTTGCCTGACAGATTGATTGCCGTCTCAATAGCTACCGTTGTGCAAGAGTCATAATAATGCTCAGTGAACTTAATTTCAGCCAACTCGAAGGTCTTATCAACAGCAAAATCGGGAACGTCTGTTCCAAGTTTTCTGGGATATGGGGGTAACACACACTTGTCTGTGAACGGCAGTTTTGCCTTTTCAACAAGGCGCTTTGCTTCACGCCCTACAAGACAGAAATACTTGGGCACATCCAAATCCTGATACTCGGCCGCATGACGTGCAGTTGCAAATACCAATGCCACAGACTTCTTTTGCTTGATAAATTCCGTAATGGCTTCTTTGTGTTCCAGAGGTGACTGACCACCTCCAATGATAATCACATCCTCAAACTTCTGCTCATTCAAAATAGGATACTTGGCATTATCCTGTACTTTGTCCTTACGGTTCTGAAGGCCACGGACAATACTATCAAATGAATAGATGCGGTTGGTTACCAGCTCCATCACTTCCTTCTGAGGAATAGAATTAGCTCCAGAAATCATATAGGGCAATTGTGTACCCCAGCGATATTTCTCGTACAAGGGTGTGAATGCGGTAATCACATCACCCAATACATTGAAATCTACTTCAAGACCCTGTTGTGCATTCAGATAGGTGAGCAACAGTTCCGTATTCAGATTACCAGCTCCACGACCCATACCCAAAACTGTGCAATCTACATAGTCAAGCCCAAGGTCAATAGCAGTAAGCGTATTGATAAGACCTAACTGAAGGTTGTTATGTCCGTGGAAGCCAACTGGAACAGTGGTATTAGCCCTAACCTCTTTTACGATTGCGGTCAGTTCCTTGGGTGTCATACCACCAAAGCTATCCACCATACAGAACAGATCTGCCACACCATTAATCTGGTTCAGCTTTTTCAGGAATTCAGGATAATCCGTCAGCCAACGGCTCATATACATGCAGTTGAAACCAAGCTCAAAGCCCATAGCCTTGATGGCTTTGGCAAGAATCACAGCCCTGTCAAAGTTCTTAGGATCAATAGCAACACGAATCATATCAACAATACCCACCAGAGGTTTAATAAGCACCTCTAAGTCTTCTGGCTTAGTGCTCTTTTCGTTGAGCATCACATCCAGTTTCTTCGTGCAGATTGCCCGAATATGTTTCAGTACACTCACAGGACAATAACCATATTTGCCCATGTATTCCTTGGTCGGATTATTACGGTAACCCAGTTCCAGATAGTCAATCGGGAGGGCATTCATAGCCTTGATATACGCATCAACCGTTTTGGAATCAAAATCCCAATCCGTGTAGTAACCGCCATCACGAAGAGTTGCGTCAAAAATCTTAAAAGATCTCATTGCTTATTTCTGCAGCTTAGCTGCCATTATCTCGTTAACCTTCTTCAAATCATTAGGCGTATCAACAGCAACAGTCTCACTGTCCACTTCTATGTACTGAACCTTGTAGCCGTTCTCAATGAAGCGGAGAATCTCAATATCTTCTATGGCCTCAATCTTGGCTTTGCCGTATTTCTTACCATACTCGCAGTAGAACTTCAATGCGGCAGGCGTGAAACCATATACGCAAACTTGCTTGTAGTAAGCATAGTCAATACTACCCTTGGGATAAGGGGCTGTTGAACGGGTCAGATAGATGCCAATACCTTCTTTATTAGTGATGACCTTGGGAACAGTGAAGTTCACCACATCCACAGGGTCATTAATCTTGGTCATCAGATTGCTTACTTGAAGCTCAGGATTGTCAAAGAAAGGCAGGATGGCTTTCTCCATCACCTCTGGTTCCATCAGGGGTTCATCACCCTGGATATTCACATAGAGGTCAGCAGGTATCTTTTCTGCCACCTCACCAATACGGTCAGTACCCGTACGATGACTCGTTGATGTCATGATACACTTCATATCGAACTTAGCACAGGCATCAAAGATGCGCTGGTCGTCGGTAGCGACATATAATTCATTAAAATACTTCACCTGTGAGGCGTGCTGATATACCCACCATATCATGGGTTTACCACAGATGTCAGCCAATGGCTTGCCCTGGAAACGAGAACTCTCGTAACGGGCGGGGATTACTCCGATTATCTTCATTTTGCCTAATATTTTATTACAACATATTTTCTAATTCAACTCGAGGGAAAACCTCTAATCTACCACCACGTGTGGCATTATATACTTTAACTCCAGCTTCATTTGCAATCTTAAGTATTTCCTTATAACCTGCATCCATAGAATTTTGAGTTAGGACAGCAAAATCATAATCATGTTTTTCATCTGTATTGCTTTCAATAAAGTGTGTCTTAGAACCTACATAATTATTGTCCACGCCCAGCAAATAAATATCTTTAAACCCCATATATATTGCGAGCATGATAGCTGAATGAGTAACGGAATAAAAATCATACATTCCGCACTCTAGATTTGGGCTATATTTGAAAGTCAGGCTTCCATAATGATAATAATGGTTCAGATAACATCCTCGGATGAAAACAGACTTAGAACTCTGACACAGGTTTTTAAGTATTGAATTCATAAAACATTTTTCTTTTGCTACAGTTTCAAGATCCAACACTCCATCTTTCATGTACTGCTCCATTACCTGGCAGTCAAGTGAGCAATAGTAGTCGGGACGCCAGTCAATCTTGTCAAAAATTCGAAAGATTGAGTTAACACCTATTGTGTATTCATCTTTAAGCATCTCTACATCCTCAATACGAAGACTGGGACCTGTTGCAATAATGAAAACTCGCTCTCCCTTATGTTTGTTCTTGAGAGCAAACAGTTTCTTATCATCTTTTGTCAGGAAACCCTGCTTTCTGAAAAAAAAGCCAATTGGAAACAACACATAATTTCGTATCGCTCCAAAGGGAGTAAACAGTAACCGAACATAGTTCAATGCTGTCCTCATGCCCCATTTATCAACCAAACTGCCAACTTTTCTTCTTAATGTCATATCCTTATTTTTATATGAGTTATTAATCCTATGTTTTTATTCGATTGTTTGTTAGTTACTACAACATACTCTTTAGACAATACTTCAAGCTATCAGTCCAGTAAGGGATCATCAAACCAAAGGTCTCTTTCACTTTGGTTTTATCCAAAACAGAATATGCCGGACGCTTAACTTTAGAAGGAAATTCCTCAGAATGGCAGGGAATAATATTGCATTGCGTCTGCCCACTATACTCTGCTATCATCTTTGTAAAGTCATACCAGGAGCAGACTCCTTCATTGCTATAATGATATACGCCCTCTATTGGATTCTGTAATATGGTTAATATAGCGTCAGCAAGGTCGCCTGCGTATGTTGGCGTACCTGTTTGATCAAACACAACCTTTAACTGAGGCTTTGTTGCCGTCAAATGCAACATGGTCTTAACAAAATTCTTTCCGTACTCACTATAGAGCCATGCTGTACGAAGTATGACATAACGAACGCCAGTACGAAGTATGGCTTCTTCACCATGCAATTTTGTTAGGCCATATACACCTGTCGGAGTGCCCTTTTGGTCTTCCTTGCATGGCGTGTTATAGGGCTCTTTTCCAAACACATAATCTGTACTGATATGAATGAGAAAACCACCCACCTCCTTCATTGCTATGGCCAGATTCTCAACTGCTTTAGCATTTAGAAGTTCCGCAAGATCATAATTATCTTCTGCAGCATCAACATTTGTATAAGCGGCACAGTTGATGATTGCCTCCACATTTTCAGACTTAACAATAGAGCGTATAGCATCCAAATCAGTAATATCAAGGTGTGAAGTCTCTATGCCCTCTATATCTACCACATCGGTAAAAAGGAAATCACCTTTGGCTCGATCGCGCAAGCACATGCCCAATTGGCCATTGGCTCCAGTAATAAGAATCTTCATAACTACTATGTAAAGGAAAAAGGTGATTCAAAATCTTTTAATAAAGGATGATGTTTATCCTTTTCAGAAAGTACAACATCTTTGGCTGGTATAGGCCAATCAATATTTAAATCTTGATCATCCCAAGCTATTGCGCCCTCTGCTTCTGGATAATAAAACTCATCGCACTTATATTGGAATACGGCCTCTTCGCTAAGCACCACGAAACCATGCGCCATACCCTTAGGCACAAAGAATTGGCGATGGTTCTCAGCTGTCAGTTCACAACTAACATACTGTCCGTAAGTGGGAGAGCCCTTACGAATATCAACAGCCACATCTAACACACGGCCTTTGATAACTCGAACTAGTTTACTTTGAGTATAGGGTGGGTTCTGAAAATGCAACCCTCTCAACACGCCATACCGGCTCATGCTCTCATTGTCCTGAACAAAAGTAATATCCATGCCCGTTTTTGCAACGAAATCACGCGCACTATAGCTCTCAAAGAAATAACCACGATCATCGCCCCAAATCTTGGGTTCAATGATTAAAACACCCTCTATTGCAGTTTTTATAACCTCCATCGTTATACGTGTTGCAGTGTATTTGAATTAACATCTTCTTTCATCTCGTCTATCACCTTCAAGAGGTACTGGCCATACTGGTTTTTGAGCATAGGCTTAGCCAGCTCACGCATCTTCTCCTCAGAGATCCAGCCATTGCGGTAGGCAATACCTTCAAGACAGGCCACCTTTAAGCCCTGGCGTTTCTCAATGACTTCAACAAAAGTTGAAGCTTCTGCGAGTGAATCATGAGTGCCAGTATCTAACCATGCAAAGCCGCGGCCAAAGACTTGTACCTTCAAATTGCCGTCTTTCAAGAACTCCTGATTCACTGTAGTAATTTCCAGCTCACCACGAGCAGAGGGTTTGATGTGCTTAGCCACATCCACGACTTTGTTTGGATAGAAGTACAAGCCAACTACGGCATAGTTACTCTTGGGCTCCCTCGGTTTTTCCTCAATGCTTAAGCAGTTGCCCTGTTTATCAAACTCAGCCACTCCATATCGTTCTGGATCTGAGACCCAGTAGCCAAATACGGTAGCCTTCTTGTTTACTTCAGCATCTTTTACGGCACTTCTTAATAAAGTTGTAAAACCCGCTCCATAAAAAATATTATCACCAAGGACAAGACAGGCACTATCATTACCAATGAATTTCTCACCAATGATAAAAGCCTGAGCTAGGCCATCAGGAGATGGCTGTTCTGCATATTCAAAGTGTACGCCATAATCAGAGCCATCTCCTAAAAGACGCTGAAAGCCAGGGAGATCGTAAGGTGTGCTGATAATGAGAATATCTCTTATACCAGCAAGCATTAATGCACTGATGGGATAATAAACCATCGGTTTATCATAAATTGGGAGCAACTGCTTGCTCACTCCCTTGGTAATAGGGTAAAGTCTGGTGCCGGAGCCACCGGCGAGTACGATTCCTTTCATAATTATCTGTTTTTGTACATATTCTCATAATACTTCTGATAGTCACCAGAAGTTACATTGTCCAACCATTCTTGGTTATCGAGATACCACTTGACGGTCTTCTCAATGCCTTCTTCAAATTGGAGGGATGGCTCCCATCCAAGTTCTTTCTGGAGTTTGGTGCTATCAATGGCATAACGTAGGTCGTGACCGGCACGGTCAGTCACATATGTAATTAAATCCATGTCCGCACCTTCCGGACGACCTAGGAGTCTGTCAACTGTGTTAATCAACACCTTGATAATATCAATATTCTTCCATTCATTGAAACCGCCAATATTGTAGGTCTCTGCAATCTTGCCATTATGGAAGATGGTATCTATGGCACGAGCATGGTCAACAACATACAGCCAGTCACGAACATTCTCTCCTTTACCATAAACAGGTAGTGGCTTACGGTGGCGGATGTTGTTGATGAATAAAGGTATCAGCTTCTCAGGGAACTGGTAAGGCCCGTAGTTGTTTGAGCAGTTGGTCACAATGGTGGGCATCCCGAACGTGTCGTGGAAAGCTCTCACGAAGTGGTCGGACGAAGCCTTAGCAGCACTATAGGGGCTATGGGGTTGATACTTCAAATCTTCCGTAAAGAACTTCTCACCATAAGCTAAATGGTGTTTACCGCTGGATGCCTTCGTGGTAAACGGAGGTTCAATACCTTCAGGATGGGTCATCTGGAGTGCTCCATACACTTCATCTGTAGAGATGTGATAAAAGCGCTTACCCTCATACTTCTCAGGAAGAGACTCCCAATATGCCTTAGCTGCCTGGAGCAGACTCAAAGTACCCATTACATTGGTCTGGGCGAATGTGAAGGGGTCTTTAATGGAGCGGTCAACATGACTCTCTGCTGCAAGATGAATGATACCATCCACCTTTTCAACTTGCATCAACTTCAACACTCCATCAAAGTCGCAGATGTCCATCTTGACAAACTTGTAGTTAGGTTTATCTTCAATGTCCTTCAAGTTTGCAAGATTACCGGCATAAGTAAGCTTATCCAGATTGATAATCTTGTAATCCGGGTATTTGTTCACAAACAGTCTCACAACGTGACTGCCAATAAATCCGGCTCCGCCGGTAATGATTATATTCCTCATATAGTGATTGTATTTATATTCTCAAAAGTGGGGCAAGATTATCAGGTTATTGAACCTTTTTGTCTTATGAGAGACCCTGACAAGAGCCCGCCCCATACATAATGTTTTTTTATTCATCTGATTCGCGACATTCAAATTGACTTTATAAATGAAGTTGGCAAACTTCCGCATAGCCTTGGTTCCTTGTATCTTGTTCTGACTGGCTGTATCGAACAGCATCGTTACACGACCACCTGTGCAATCAGACATTTGTTTCAAGTCATTAGCCAGAAGCCAAGCTCCTGTCATTTTATTATTACTTTTGTTAAAGAATGTTTATTATTGTAGATTTTTGTTTTCTAGTTAAACAAGGGTCTTTTCAACTTCTCTCGGATTTTCTCCGAACAGGCCGAGCTCTGATTTTTCTCGATTTTCTCTCATTTTCCCTTCAAACGCTCTTTTTGTCACCTCAACCAACCATCTTAAAATTAACATTTCTTTACTCTTAATGAATAAGAAATCTTAACGCTCTTGCCTGTTTGCCCCAAAATGTGTATCTTTGTATTGGAAATGGCCGAAAAGGCTCAATTTCCCGGATGTCTGATGAATGTCTGATGAAACAGGAAACGGTGATTACGTTTTACGTTGTGTATCAGGCTGTTATGCGGAAGTTCACATTAGCTGGGAAAGCTCTAGTTTCTTGTCATTATCTCGTATACAGTCAACAAGGTTTACTATTTTATCTGTATTAACCTTGTCATAACCATAATCCTCGTATGATATATACTTCAAATAAGCATCCACAAACAACTTGATGTCTTTATACATAGGCTGATTATAGTCTACCAGTTCATCATACAGGCATGACTTAACTTGGATGATATTCGAGTATGCATTTGCAAGGAGTGTTGCATTTTTATTTTTGAAGATAGAACGATATTGACTATCCAACATAGTAATAGCACGATTCCTTTCAATAGAGGCAAAGGCTTGTTTCTTTGGTTCTTGCCCGATTAATTGAAAGAAATACCATATAATTATGGAAGCAAATACTATGACAAGTAGAAAACACATAAATAAAAGAAAATCAGAACTAGCTACGCTCGCCCGTAAAAATACTTATTACTTTGATGCAATAATTGCATCTATATTCCTACACTGCTGACAATAAAAACTATCAACATCTTTGTATATTCTAACTGATGATCCTTTCGTTGTAAAACCATGCTTGTCTTTTAAACGTCTAGTCACATTGGACATAGTATTATTAATCTGGGCGTTTAAAGGCAAATGACTCGATCTATTTGGCAAAAACTTGGTGTCGATAAAACCCAAATTAATAGTAAATGGTAATGTCCTATTGATATTCTCTTCCCAATACATCTTTTCGGTATCATTCTTGGGCAACAATTCTCCTTTCTCAAGGTAAGCTTCCTTCCAAGTCTTGAATTCATAGGCCAAATCGAGAAAAACCTTTTCGTCTATTATCATGAAGTCCAGATCACTAATCTTTGAAAAAGATCAGGGGACTTTGATCACCTTATCTGCCTTTGTTTAACTTGTTTATTACTCTATAAGTCACACCTGTAAGGCGGGATAACTGTCTTAATCCTGTTCCTATCTCCAGGCAACTTACTATTATCTCGTTTCGCTTTTCCTTTTCTAATTCCTGAACTTTGATGGAGTCTGCTATGCCATAACGTTCATGAAGGTATTTCCGCACATCGCAGTCACCTATGCTTACTCTTACTAGACCAGCATTAAGAGGATTTTGATGGATGTAACGCATCAAAGTCTGTTGATGCCACGAAGCATCACATGGTAGATACCTGTACCAGAGGTTGTACGTGGCTGGCGTGGCATTTACTTCTTTTTGCTTACTCCCTACTCATCAAGCCTGCAATTCCAAAAGCCAACAATCCGAGGGCACCTAATCCGGCAAGGCAGGTGTATTTAATCATCTTGTCTCTATTCTGAGCCAATTCACATGCATTTACCTGGGCAGGGCAATCCTTTTGTAACTCCTTTCCATAAGTATACAGATACCGATACCGAGCCATCTGCCCGATATTAAGGAATGTTTTCAGACTCAACTTCGTCAACTCCTCAACATCATTCCTTTTCGTCGTATCCATTGTATCTGTATTATTCTTAATTCAACTAATCAAATAATTTCCTCGCCTCTTCCTCACTCTGCGTAAGGTTCAACAGAATATCATGCTTGGTAAGCTTGGTCTTGCCATTAAAAATGTCTTTTCTCATTTCAAGAACAAACTCCATAAAAGCATCAAACTGATTCTTGTTGTTATTCTCAAAAGCTACAACCAGCCATTTATTAAAAGATCTAAACACTTTATCCGAACCATACATAAAAATATCTTTCTTAGTGTCTATCATCTTCTGCATCATTGCTTTATTGTCAGTGGGGCGGTGCAACTGTGAGTCCTTCAAAACAGAATAGAATATCATCATAGCATCTGCGTAGGCCTTACATTTCTTCTCTGATAGTTGTTCTCTCATTGCCCGTAGCCTCTCCGATTGTTGCGCTATGACAATACCCGCTACCGCAACAATAGCAGATATCAATATAGACAGTATGGCAATAATATTTTCGTGAGACATCATTTATCTTTAAAACTCATTCCTTGTTTTCAAACTCTCTGAATATGTTTTACCTGAGGATTGAGAACTATTCATTGTTACACAATATGTTCCAGTTGTAACTTGAATGTTGGGACTATATCCAGTCTTGGATGTGTCTTGCTTTTGGTCTAAATAATAATTATTATTCATGCTTCCAACCCTCAAATATTCTATTATCTTGTAATTGATTCTGAACTGGCATCGGCCCCATTGGTCCCATGCCCCCTACTTTCGTTATTGACAGATCGCCTTCGCTAACATATACGTCAGTTCCGTTATATAGCGACTCTATCAGTCCTCTTCTAAATGTATAGTGATAAGGATTCTGCTGATTCAACAAAATGTTAGGATTATATGGGTTTTCAAACTCCAACTCCTTACTTATATCATCATAAACAGCCTTGATTACCTTATAGAAATCCATTGTCGGCTTTTCCACATGAAGGCCAAGGTGCTCGACAGCCTCTCCTCTATGAATTGAATAATCATGACTGCCAGACTCGCTGCACAAAAACTTGATGATTTCATCTTCTTGTTCTGGAGTCAGTTTGTGCCATTTCATCAATTTTCTGGCGAGCATTTGAATCTGAGAGCGTGTGCGATAGACTTGGCCTAACGTCATCGGGTGTATCTTTTTTGAAAGGCTCAAAAAAATATCTTTCATACTGGACGAATCGCTTATTCCAAAAGTCTCTTTTGCCATTTCAATATAGGCATTAACAAATTCCACACTTACTGGCAACTTGGCATTAGGATTGTTAATCCCAGGCACATCAGGATTAAATGGTCCATTTACACTTGGGTCAATAGGTCCTAACGTCGCCTGCTTGGTCATCATGATATTATCCGAACCAAGACATATCAGAGTGCCTGAACTAAAACAGTTTGCAGGTATGATAACTTCAAAGTTCTTACAAAAACTACGAATCAAATTCACTAAACTCCATGCAGCCAAAGTGTTTCCACCATTCGTATATAAATAAAGAGTTATCTTATCCGTATCTCCCAACTTATCCAAATGTTCTGTGAACTTTGGAAGAATATCATTCGCAATCTGAGTCTCAAGTCCACCTCTGGTACTTGTAATATAGACAAGTAGCTTGGATTTCCTCTCAGTCTCAATTCGCTTGTATAAATCTATTCGGTCTTGTCTCATATTAGCAAATTACCTTTTCAAACATCTCTTCACAAAACACTCCATCTTTCGGCTTTCCTATTTTGAAATCTTTACATGCATAAAAGAAATTACATTGCGGATTTCTCAACTTTAATGATTGGTAAATTGCATTATAAATAATCTTTCATATTACAATCATGCTTTATATAAATTACCAATTACTGATCCCCTTTGGAGGGTTCTCCTTTGTCATCAGCCAGATTACGAAGTCCACTTAGTATTAATAGCTCTGATTCCGTTATCCTATAATAACGGTCCCTTATAGCATTATATAGCTCTTTAATTTGATCATACCTCTCAGGCTTGACAGTTTGAGAATATACATTTTTCTTGAATGAATCGCCTGAACTGTTCAGCAACTCAATCGTCACTTTGTTGGACATACCCACAGGGTCATAGAAGTTTGACACAATGATCGTACAACCATTAACGATAGCGCTAAAACTGAACTTGCTATTATTTGTAGCCGACCATTCCAACTTACCACTTAACGTCGCCTCTTTCAAAAGGTCAAGCATCTCTTCGAATTCAGTTGTTTTCATTTTTTTAACATATCCGTTAATTTGTCGATTATCTTATAATATGCATCTTGTGATATCTCGTTCTTCTCTAAATCCTCCACACGTTTCTCGTCCATTGAATCTCTAACTATCTTTGAAACAAAAGCATTGACTACCATATCAAGGGATTTATTAATACGGCTGATAGATTCCTGAGAATTGGGGGACAGCCGGTTAACAGTCATCAGCAGTCCCTCAAGATATTTAATTTGATACAAACGTTCACTTAATGCTATTGATAGCTTATTGGCACGGTTTTTCTGAACAATAAAAATCCAGAAGATAGCGATAAAAATAGGAACTGGCAGATAATATGGTAGGAAACATATCCAATTGTCAAATGGAGATTCCAAAGAAATTATTAGTCCATACAGATTACATAACCATATAAGTAAAATAATTGCAGGAAGAATGAGTGCGAAGAGGAATAAGTGATATTCTGTATCAACTTTTCTTTTCTCGTCTTGCATATCTCTTGAGGATTCATGCAAATATGCAAAGGCTTCTCGAATTTTATCATTCCAGTCCCTTTCACTGGCCTCTTCTATTTCTTGAGCTCCTTTTTCTTGATGTAAAGCCTCTATCTCAATATCGGAGGCTTCTTTAAGCTTCTCCAGATTACGTATGGTTTCTTGGTCTGGTTGAGCCTTACCTTTTTCTTCTTCAAGTTGAGCAGATATGTTGGCTTGTTCCTCTGAAACTTTTTCCAGAACCTTTGCCAGCGATTTTGCTGACACTCGGCGCATTGATTCCTGCTTATATGGAATTGTCCTCAAAGAACGAAGGAACTTAATTGTCCGATTATAAAGAATGTGGGTTTCTTCTTTTTCTTCGTCTAGATCACTTTCGTTATCAAAAAGCGCATTCCACTTTTTTATCAAATCATCAGGATTTTCATCATGATTACATAACAACTCATCGCCCCATTTATCCTTGTAAGGCTCTAGATGATTGAACAACTTACGCAACTCTTCTACATCGTCACTACTTTGGAGAAAGAAATCGCGATGCTGAGGTGAAAGGAGCAGTTCCTTTAGCCTTCCTATATGAAATAAGAGTTGTGTTTTACTGTATTTTGTCATCCGACTTATTATATGACGGGAGATAACTATCCCTATGTAAGAACTTAATTGATTTGTACATTTTTATCAAATCATAAGGACAATCTATCTCTATTGATGTATGATATGAAAACTATTAATTTTGACGTGTAAAAGCCAAAAATTGCTCTTTTAGTAACTTATATGAAAACTTATTTCATATTGACTGTATCGACATGAGACGCGACTCGGCAGTAATCAAATGCATTTGTCATGGCCGGGCGTACTCCTCTCTCACTGTTTTGTGAAGTATAGCACGAGCTTCTTCAAGTGTCATCGTTTCTTCGTCATCTGCTTCACAGGGAACATTTGTTGTCGTGCTGTGATAAGATTTTCGGGCCAATTTATCTGTCATTGTGGTCAAAGACATTCGGTTAATCCGCGGCGGATTTACTAATGTTCAATTTCATTTTTCCCTTGTTCTAACGGAAATCAGTCTTGACGATCTTATCGGAAGTGAAACCTCGGATAAATACTGTTTTTTAAGCGGAAGAATTTGATGGTTGCAAGCCATCTGTGCCTGAAGCATCTTATCTCTATTTTGAGACAGTCAGTTATAAGTACTTCTTATATCTCTTTCTGACTGCATCAGAGTTCTTGAGGCAATCTTTCAAAGAGTTAAACAATTCGTCTTTTAGTTTGCCTTTTTCCTCAACTACAGTCGCGCCAGAGAAAATTTGTTCTACAAAAGCAACAGTATTATAGGTCTTTATATTCTGACCGTATATAAAAGTATTCTTCTCAAAAAAGAAACCACTATCTGTTACTTCCTCATTTGCCATGAATGTATAAGCATTTACCATCCGTTCAGGAATCTCCAAACAGCCTGATTTTACTTCTATATCCGACGGGATATGGTCTTTTGACGTTGGTAAAGAGGCTAACAGTATCGTTTCATCTATTTCGCCTAATACAATGAAAAACTTTGGTTTCGGATCGCCTCCATCAGGAAAGATAAAGGGATTGAAGTACAAGAGATTGCCTTGTTCAAACATGGTTGGTGTTATATGCATTGGAGGCATTGTGGATAGCTAATGCCTCACGATAGTAGTCCGCAGCACAGGGGGCCATGACTTTCGTAAAGTCGATTACGAAGCCGGAGTTGTTGCACTCGTGGTTACGGAAAGCTTCGATCAAGCCTTTCTCCTTGGCAATCTGATACCAAAGGGTGTTCTCTTTATGGACAATATCAACCAACTCAGTAGCTGTTTTGTCACCATATAACTTCAGCACTTCGTCCATCAGGCGAATCTCATTGGCAGAGAAGTCTTCGTCATCGAAGGCTGCTACAGGATGGATATACTGCGCATCCCTACCATCATCCAGCTTCACCAACTCTGTCTTGACGTACTTTGACAGAAGCACAGCGCCATCGCTCAGGTCGATATAGATGTCCTTTGCCACAGGACCTGCCTGCCAAACCTCGTATGGAAGCCCCAGAAAAGGCTGCTGGTACTTCAGGGCTGAGCGTTCTTCCATCAGATACAACAACTTAAGCAACTTGGTCTTGCTCAAATCGCTGGTATGTTCTGCAATATAAATTACAGCATTTCCTATCCTGCTGATGTTTTCTTCTGAATATTTGCTCATAATTAATATATTCTCGGGTGCAAATGTACGAATTAATGTTGGATGTTCCAAATTTTGGAGTGGATTTGAGGGGTGAGGGTAAGGGGGCTGGGGCCTTTTACTTAGGCATATCGCCGGACCAACCGTGGATTTAATAGATTAGCCCTTCTCGGCGGAAGCCGTTCCTCCCAATTCAATGGGAGGACACTCCGCGTATACGAACTCGAAGTAGGGTAGGGAGAACTCTTGCTCCAACAGGGTGGTGAGTTCTTCCTGAATGGGCTCGGCCCACTTGCCTACAAGAACGATGAACTTGTCAATACACTCCTCTATTCACGAATTGGATGTCTTTTCGGGAGTCTCGGGTTTCTCGGGCATCTCGGGTTTCTCGGTTGTGGAGAGTTTGATGAGGACGGCCTTGAGGAGGTCGTCGGTTGCGAGGTTGTCGTCGTCTTCGTCGTCATTGAAGAAGGAGAGGAGGTGGCCTTCGCGGTGGATGGACCAGAGGGTGGTGGCGAGGAAGGCGAGGAAGAGGAGGATTAGGCAGGTCTTGGCGCGGGCTGGGCCTGCCTTCTTGATGGGGACCGTGGCGGGCTGGAGGAGGGTGAAGGCGGGGGTGTCTTCCTGGACCTTGGCCTCGGCTAACTGGAGCTGGGTGGCTACCTGTGAGTAGGCCTGGTATTGCAGGGCTACCTCGTTTTCTAACTTGACCTGCTCACTACGGATTTGGTTGAGGAACACGCGCATGTTGGCGTCGTTATACGAGGCGCTCTTCAGGCGGGCCTTCTCGTACCGCTGCTTGGCTTCCTGATAGAGTTTCTGGCTGTAGGCCAGGTCGATGCGGGCTTTGCGGGTGCGGTAGTCGGTGATGAAGTTCTGGAGACGGACCTGCACGGAGTCGGCCATGGTGGCGGCTATGAGGGGGTCTTGGTCGGTGACGTCGATGGTAATGACCATGGTTTTCTTATCCACATCGCATACAACCTTACTCGCCATGGCATCTACGACTTCCATTTGTTCCTTAGTGAGGCGGAAGGGGTTAACGGATGGCTGATGGCTGAGGTCTGATGTCTGGTTGGAGACCAGGGAAGTTAGCCACCCGACGAACTTTCCTGGGGCACTCATGACTGCGGACCACCAAGGGGCGCGCTGATGGTCCTTCAGGTAGTCATAGTAGGTCATGGTGGCGGTTTCGCCGTCCTGATGCACACGGATGGGGAACAGCGACGAGCGGAAGGCGACGCTGTTCATCAGGTCGGGATAGAGGTTGGGCATGATGGCGTCGGCACCGGCATTGGCACTGTTCAAGTTGAAGCCGAAGCTGCTGGCCAGAGAGGCCAGTCCACCAGCTCCTTTGTTGCCACCCGGGATTTCTGGGGCGAGCATGACGGTACATTTGTAGTAGTTGGGGATGCTGAGCGTCAGGATGGCTGCCACGACGAAGGTCGCAGGCAGCACCTTATAGAACAACCTCTGGTGTTTTTTGATATCTTGCCAGAGTTGAGTAATGGAGGGTTTTACATTTTTTTCTTCCATATCTTTAAAGTTTGGTGAGGGCGACAATCATGGTGGCAAGGCTGGCGAGGCTGGTGCCCATGCCGAGCCAATTACTGAAAGCATTGGGATTGCGGGCGGCCTTGGAGGGTACGAGGATTTCGCAGCCGGGCTCTACCTTGCCCTTGGAGGCCTTGGCGATGGTGCCATTCTGATAGACGATATAGGTGTGGCTTTTGCGGGCTCGGTTGCCGAATCCGCCGGCCTGTTCGATGTAGTACTTGTACCCCTTGCCTTCTTCGAGGGCTACGGTGTTGGGGGCGTGGACGTCGCCACTGATGCGGACGGTATGGTTGAAGCGGGGGATGACGAGGCGGTCGCCATCCATCAGCTCAATGTCCTGCGTGGAGCCGGGGTGGGCCAGGGCCTCGTCGAGGTGGATGCCGACGCTATAGGTGTCGGAGAGGGCCAGCTTCTCGAGGCTGAGGGAGTCCTTGCTGTCGGCACTCTGGCGAGCCATCTTAATAATGTCCTGCATGCGGGCACGCTCATCGGCGGACATGCGGCGGATGAGGCGGGCACCACGGATGTAGGAGCCAGGAATGGCACCGCCAGCGGCGTTGACCAGGTCGGAGAGACGCATGTTCTTACGCTCCATGGTGTAAGGACCACGGAACATGACCTCGCCATCGATGGAGACGGTGATGGGGTCCTGATAGGTGGGGCTGCGGCGGACCTGCACGATATCGAAGGGCTCGAGGATGAAATTCTTGTCGTTGGAGAAATTGAAATGCTCGTCGATGGTAAACGTGAACGTCTTCTTCAAATCCATGCCGGCATCGGTGGCCTCAGGGTCGTGGTACATACGGGATACATCGACCTTGGCCGTAGAAGCGGCGTAGGTGAGACCGCCAGCCTGGAGGATGAAGTCCTCGATGGTGATGCTGTCGGCATATTCATAGGTACCAGGGAACACCACCTCGCCGAGGATGGAAAGGGTGCGGCGGTACTGGTGTTCGGGAATCGTAGGTATATAGAGAATATCCTCGTTCTGCAACGTCATGTCGGGTTCGGTGCCGTTGAGGATGCCCTCCAGGTTGACCGAGATGACCTCCTGGGTGCGGTTGGGCTTCATGCGGCGCAGGACGGCACGGTTGGTCATGGCCTCGGGCGTCAGGCCTGAGGCACGCTCCAGCAAACTCTTGACGCTAAAGACCTTCTCGCCCAACTGGTACATGCCGGGACGGCCGATGGCACCGTTGACCTGGACCATGTTCTCGAATAAGGCGGAGTTGGCCTCGACATTGACAACATCGCCATCGTTGAGACGGAAGGAAGAGAAATCGAACTCATCGACATTGAACACGTTTCGCATGGGGCCCGTATTGCGCACCACACGAATGGTCTGGCCGTAGGCCTCGCTGGAAAATCCGCCAGCATACTTAAGCAAGGTCTGCAGGCTCTCTCCATCGCGCAACTCATAGGACATGGGGCGCTTGACGTAGCCGGAGATATTGACCAGACGGTCGTAGGTGCCCACCTGGATGACATCGTTGTCCTCCAAACGGACATTACCCGCCAGACGACCGTTGAGGATGAACTCATAGACATCGACCACGGTGACCAGCTTGCCCTGACGGTAGAGCTTGATGTTGCGGAGCGTTCCCAAGTCGTTGACACCACCAGCCAGATACAGGGCGTGATAGACGGTGGAAAGGGAGCTGAGGGTATAGGTGCCAGGTACGCGGACCTCGCCCAGCACGTTGATCTGGATGGAGCGGGTCTGGGCCAGCTTCACGCTGATGTTGGAACTCTGGAAATATTTGCCCAAGCGTGAACGAATGCGGTTCTGGGCCGCACTAATCTGCAGGCCACTGACGTGGATGGGGCCGAATTCAGGCACATAGACTTCGCCATCCGGGCTGACCGTCAACTGTAGGTTCTCGATGGAGGCACCATAGACGTTAACGACCAGCACGTCGCCAGGACCTACGACGTAATTCTGGGGCGTGGGGATATTCATGTTCGGCGCAAACGTCAATCGGGGGTTGTTGAAGATGTTGCGGCCAAAGACCTGACGGCTGGAGCGATCACCTCTTCTGCCCCTGAGCCCTTCGGTATCGTCACCCTCTACATCGCCCTCTGCGTCGTCTGCCGCCAGGTCTGCGTTATCGTCGAGCTGCGCCGTGGGATTGTCGGCAGACTCGACATTCTTGCGTGTATTATCAATGGCAGTCTTCAGGCCATTGTCCACGGCATTGGCCGCCCCGGCTTTATTGATTTGGTCGGCATATTGGCCACGCAGGCGCTGCAGCTGTTGAGGGGTGGCACCCTGCTGAAGCAGCGACGAGGCAATCTGGGCCTCGGAGGCACCGGCGCGTTTCTGGCTGACGGCGCTTTTGACCACCTGGCCGTCGCTGATGCCGCCTTTGCCGGCTGCTGAACCCGTACTACTGCCTGTGGCAGCTCCACCCGTGGTTTGGGCAAAGGATGCCAAGACACATGAGCAAACTAAACTAATGATAAGTATTCTTTTCATATTTAATAATATTATAATCGGGAGTTAAAGGATCTCGAGGTCGGATATGCTGGGAATGCTGATGACCAATACACCGACATGGGGTAGGGTAATGACCAGATGACGATTCTTGTTGATGCGCTTGATGGTACCCTCAATACCCTCGAAAGCACCACGGATAAAGCGGACACGCTTGCCTTCTTTGCCTAAGAAATCACTATAGGGCAGGTAAGTGCGCTGACCATCGGGGTCGTCGATACTCATGGCGCGGATAAACTGCTCCATCTGATGGTCGGGAACGGTGATGACCACGGAGGACTGGGCGTCGCTGCGTTGATGGATGGTCATAAACTGCATATAGCTGCAATCGCGATTGAACATCTTGAGGTCGCGCAACTGGTCGCGATGGGAATAGACGAAGATGAGGTTGTGAATGGCCGGTTCCACGCTGTGAACCAGTTTCTTGCCCACACGAGCCGTCTTTTGAACCATCGGCAGGAAACACTTGACACCCTCTTTCTCGAGTGCATCACGAACCTTGAGTTCCTGACAGTAAGAGACGTACATGGGATACCAGGAGAAGATGGGTGATGGATGATGGATGAGGGATGAGGGATGAGCACAAGAACGAGTGCCTGCGTCAGCAACACAGGTGGAATGATTCGTTATTTCATCTACATGGCTCATCATGCATTGCTCTGGACCAGAAACAATTCTGACATGCAGCTCATATCTGCCTGAAAAGGCGTTTACGTCTTGAAATGGACTGCAAAGTTACGGATTTTAATCAATTTGGCCAAATAATTTTCAGATTATTTGGCCAAATCGCTGTATTATTATTCAAATGTCTTGAACTGGAAGCCTTGCTGCTGGAGCCATCCGATGGAGGCGGGGAGGGCGGTGCGTAGCTTGTCGATGCTCTTCAGCGAGTCGTGGAAGGTGATGATGGAGCCGTTGCGGGCATAGCGTTTGACATTATCAAGAATGTCGTCGGCAGTCATCCATT
>Ga0265300_10000264_pt1 | contig 55709 bp, 33 predicted proteins | sample AusTroGonzalo_MG_FD_193482 | JGI IMG/M metagenome (GOLD analysis project Ga0265300, IMG submission 193482) | Bovine rumen microbial communities from tropical cattle in Woodstock, Queensland, Australia - Gonzalo_03 | ecosystem: Host-associated > Mammals > Digestive system > Stomach > Rumen ... | reverse complement strand
ACCATTGGCTGGAAGACGAAATATTTGTGGAGAACGGCCTGAGCGTGCGCTGTGTGAAAAACCAGGTATACGATGAAAACGGCCATGAGCTGAACAATTAATCTTGACTACAATAATCAATTATATGATGAAAAAGCTTTTCTTACTGTTCTTTATGTTTGTGCTGGCCTTGACAGTCATGGCGCAAAGTACACAGAAGATTACGTATCAGGCGGTGGTCCGTGACGGTGCCAACCGATTGGTAGTCCACACTCCCGTCAGAGTGGATGTGACCATCACGTATTCATCGGGAAGTTATTTCGAAAGCCTGAAGGACACCACCAATGCGAACGGTCTGATGTACGTGCTCATCGGCGGCAATCCCGGCTTTGAGTCCATCAATTGGGAGAACGCCCTCATCAAGACGGTGGTGACCATCGATGGCGGCGAAACGGTGACCGACGAAGTGCTCATGACGGCAGTGCCGTATGCCCTGCAAGCCAATTACACCATGAATGTGAGCCCGACAGCCCCGACCATTGTAGCTGTCTATAACCAGTTGCAGGCCGACAGCCTGGCCTTGGCGAACCGCATTGCGGCGGAAAGGGCCCATTTGGATGACACACTGAACAATTATCTCACGATTAACGCTCTTTGCGACAGCATCGTGAACTGTGACATCATCACCAACCTTCAGCATGCGGACTCTGTGTTAAGCACCCGTTTCGCCAAAGACAGCATAGCTTTGTCGGCAAAGATACACAGTGACAGCATATACTTCAAAGGGCTGATTGACTCCAGTACGACGAACATCACAAACAATACGACGAATATCACGAACAACACGACGAATATTTCGAATATCACGAACTACATCACCCAGCTTCAGGCTACTGACTCTGTGTTAAACGCCCGTTTCGCCAAAGACAGCATAGCTTTGTCGAAGCGATTGGACACACTGTTCACGCATTTGTGCGACAGCATTGAACAATGTGAGCTTATCACCAACCTCCAGAGGGCGGACTCCCTATTGGGTTCCCGCATCACAGCGGACAGCACCAATCTAGCCAACAACTATTACAACAAGGGCAAAATCAACGACACGATCAGTCACCTCCTCAACCAGATGGCCAACACCTCCGGTAACTTGAACAACAACTACTACACCCAGACGGAAATCAACGACACGTTGGGCCATTACACCACCAGCAACAGCATTGACAGCTTGCTGGGGGACTACGAGAAGAAGGCAGAGCTTTGCAACGACGTGATGAGCTGTGCTGGAATTCAGACGATGCAGACCAACATCACCAATGTGGCTAATAACCTCGACAGCTCGAAGGTGAACATCCGTAACGAAATCAACAACAAGGTCACCATGCTCCAAAATGCTGACTCTGTGTTGGCAGCCCGCATCACTAGAGACAGTATCCTCTCCTACAGGACAGACTCCTTGTTGAGTATGCGCATCACCAGAGACAGCATCTTGTCCTATAAAACGGATTCCATACTTGCATCCCGTATCACTAGAGACAGCATCTTGTCCTACAAAGCAGACTCTGTTCTTTCTGCCCGTATCACAGCGGACAGCACCAATTTGGCCAATAACTACTACAACAAGGGCAAAATCAACGACACGATCGCTCACATTCTCAACCAGATAGACAATACTTCCGGCAACTTGAACAACAACTACTACACCCAGGTGGAAATCAACGACACGTTGGGCCATTACACCACCAGCAACAGCATTGACAGCTTGCTGGGGGACTACGAGAAGAAGACAGAGCTTTGCAACGACGTGATGAGCTGTACTGGAATTCAGACGATGCAGACCAATATCACCAATGTGGCCAACAACCTTGACAGCACGAAGGTGAACATCCGTAACGAAATCAACAACAAGGTCACCAAGCTCCAAAATGCTGACTCTGTGTTGGCAGCCCGCATCACTAGAGACAGTATCCTCTCCTACAAGGCGGACTCCATACTGGCAGTTCGCATCACCAGAGACAGTATCGTGTTCCACAAGACAGACTCTGTATTGGCATCCCGCATCACCAGAGACAGTATCCTGTTCCACAAGACAGACTCTGTATTGGCATCCCGCATCACCAGAGACAGCATCCTCTCCTACAAGACGGACTCAATTCTTTCTGCCCGCATCACAGCAGACAGCACCAATTTGGCCAACAATTATTACAACAAGGGCAAAATCAACGACACCATTGGTTATATTCTCGGTCAGATAACCAATACCAGTGACCTCTTGAACAATTACTACAACAAGGACAAAATCAACGACACGTTGGGTCATTACACTACCAGCAACAGCATTGACAGTTTATTGAGGAACTATGCAAAGAAAGACACCTTGAAGAATTATCTCACCATAGACGGTCTTTGCGACAGCCTCAAAAATTGCAATATCATCTCCAGCCTCCAGAATAGTATCACGAACAATACGACGAATATCACCCATAACACGACAAATATCACGAACAATACCACCAACATCACCAACCTTCAGGTTGCCGACTCTGCCCTAGAGGTTCGCATTTACAACGACAGCGTGGCATTGTCGAAGCGCATGGACACGTTGTTTACGCATTTGCGCGACAGCATTGGCAACGGAACGCTGACCATTAACGTCAATGATGGTACCCCTACCGGCATTTATTCCACAACCGCATTTAAAGCAAACGATAAGGAGGATAAGACTGTCACCCTAGCTAAGGTGGCGAGCACAGGATCGTATAATGACTTGAGTAATACGCCGACAATTCCAACGGTGAATGACTATACCGTTACTGTCAATCTGAATGGTAATCCAGCGGGGTCTTTCACGCTAAACCAAAGCTCGTATGCGGAGGTAAACCTGAACAATGTGGCAGTTACCAACACAGGCACTACCAATAAGTATTACAACGACAACGATTTCACCGAGGGCACTATCACCGTGCCTTCCAATGAAAACGTCATTCCAAGACCCAGCACTGCCAGCAGTGCAACATGTAATAACAACAATGCGGTTGCTGTATGCGACCTGCTCGCGGTGTTCGACAGCCTGAACAGTAGAATCAAGAAACTGGAAGATGAGATTGCGTCGATGAACCAAACCACAACCTCCGCCGTAAGTGTTTCCTTGAGTGAGATAACGAAAACTTCCTTGAAGGCTACCGCCACGATGAACGACCCGAATCTGAACGTCACTTCTTACGAGTTCTGCATCTCCGAGAGCAGCTCCATGAGCGATGATACTTGTGGAACCAGCACCAGCAATGAATATACCTTCACAGGTCTCAAACCCAATACGGTTTACTACGTGACGGTGAAGGCCTACCATAGCAGCGGCAGTCCCATCTCCGATGTCGCGTCGGGAAAAACGCTGCCACTTACGCTTGATATTTCCATTTCTCCGGCTTCCCCGGTGTGTTTGTGTGATGGCAACTCCACAACGGTAACTTATACTGCGAATATCGAAGATGCTGATACAAATCTTTACTCTTTCTCTTGGCATGTACAAAATGGCGACCCTGAACCCGATAATTCTGGGAAACGAGTCTGTAAGATAAGCTATACTGAGTCTAAATCTTATACAGTGAATTGTACAGCTACCCTGAAGGCTGATCCTACGATCCAATTGACTGCTGACACTACTGTAACGGTGCAGAATTGCACAACCCCGACCATTACCACTTGTGAAACTGACCTGACAGTGACCGTGATGAACGTAACAGGCAATCCGGATTTTATCGATTGGAACGACGGGCAGCACACAGGAACTAGTGTGAGTAAAAATTCTTCCAACACATACGACACTGCTGGTGTTTACGTAATCGAAGTTTCCAAGGATGGATGTTCCTATAAACATACAGTGGCCTTGGGCGAGGCTGCCCTCTATCCTTGCTCAGTGTCTGATGCACACACCAATTCGACCGTCTATACGGGTAGTTCCACTTCGCCAGGAACCGGTGGTTTGGAAACAGAGACCTCCGCTGGCAGCAATCAAATCACCCATGTGACGGACCAGGACGGCAACACCTACCCTGTTGTGCAAATTGGCAATCAGTGTTGGATGGCGAAGAACCTCCGCACCACGCACTACAGTGACGAAGTAGAAGAAATAACGCTATCACAACCTATGCCAAATAATAGTAATCATCAGTACGATGATATAGAGAATAAAGCCTATAGATATGCCCCCGCTTTAGGAATGGACTATCTGTCAAGTTGGGGCTATTATTATAACTGGAAAGCCGCCATGCATGGAACAACGAATCAGGGCATTTGTCCTAAAGGCTGGCATTTGCCTAGTAAGGAAGAATGGGAAACGATGGCCACTGTGGTGAATGGAAGTGACGTGGTCTTTCCTTATAGCAATTATGCTGTTCATTCCGGAACTCTTGCTGGAAAATTGTCCACGGGCTGTAATTGGAAGCCTATTTATACGGAAATTAATAGCTATCCGGAAGGTGTTGGTCAAGAAGGCGCTCCTGGAGACTACAACAATCCCGAACGTAATGCTTCAGGTTTCAGTTCCATACCCACTGGTTGGATAACTGGAGGTGTGCCAAATTTGTATGACAAGCACACCTATGCTTATTATTGGTCCTCCACCTATAATCCTAATAATTCTGGGGAGGCATACGCTCTGTTTTGGAACCATAATACTAATGACATAGCTTGTGTTCCGTTGGTAACAATAAATGTAGACCATAGGTCTGCTGTGTCTGTTCGTTGCTTACGCGATGAAATGGCATTGACTTCATATCCGACACTATCTGTGACACCTTCCGCTACAAGCCTGTTGTTTTGCCCTGGCACATCTGAAAGCGTAAACTACACTGCCGCAGTTACCGTGAATGGTGTGACGAAGACGAATGAGTATTCCTACACCTGGAAGGTGACGAATACTACGACAAATACGACTGAAACATTGTCGGATCATTCACCTCATGTGACCATCGCATACAGCGATTCTGCCAATTACAAGGTTTCCTGTGTAGCTAAGGCTAATTCCAACACTCCAGGAGATTCTGCCACTAATTCGGTGATGACATTGATCAAGTTTAAAGTTGCCCCATCCTTCAACCCAAGCGTATCTGGATTGACAGTTACGTTGAATGATATAGAGTATGTAAGCAAGGTAAAATGGGCAAGTAACGGTGAGGTTGTAAATCTACCAACTCCTCCTGTTACTCACACATACAATGAGGCCGGTTCCTACGAAATTACTGCTTACAGTCCAACCGAATGTTCGTTGACGAAACCCGTGGATATTCAAGTGACCCCAACACCTTCTTTGAGCATTGTACAGAGTGATTCCTCTACCAGCAACTGCAGCACGTCGATTACCTATACGGCAAATCTTACTAATGCGACTGCAAATAGCCACGAATGGCATGTAACAGGAGTACCTTCAGATGGCTTTAATGCGCCCACTGACAATACTACAAATCCTTACATGGTTACTTTCACAAAAGCAGGTAGCTACACGGTTTCCTGTACAGTTACAACTTCGACAGACAATGTACAGAGCTCGGTACAGACTAATATTACCGGATTGGATACACCTGACTTCACAATACCTGTGAGTGTAAGTGGTGATACAGTGACGTTGAATAACCTGGCCTATACGAATCAGATTATTTGGGACAACGATAATGCCGATACCACCACTCAATCCCTCGTGGGTTATCCTACTTCCGCTAAACATACCTATAAGGGCACCCCAGGTACACATACTTACACCATCGTCGCCACTAACACGGCAACGGGTTGTAGCAAAACGGTGGAGAATGTGGCGGTGACGATACCATTGGCTGCCCCGACTCAAACGTCAGACCCTGTGATTTCAGACATTGCCACGGATAGAATGACGGTGACACCTCACTTCTCAGGAACAATCGACTCTTATACTTATTGCATTTCTACGAATAATAATATGAGTAGTGCTAATTGTAGTGGGGCTGTGACTGAAACAACTCACACATTTACGGGATTGACCCCCAATACGGATTATTATGTTCAAGTGACGGCCACCAATACCGGTGGAACAACAACTTCAACCATTGTTCCTGCGCATACGCAATCCTCCTCTGGCGGCGGCGGTTTCAGTACTGTGGTCGATACACTGCTCTCCTGTGTTATTCTTGCTTCAAATAACCAAGTGATGTCATCGCAGAATGTTCCCAATAGTCTCTCCAATCCGACAACTCCTTGGGAATCTAATTCGGAAAAAGGCCGAACAGATCAAACATATATTGTTGTAGATTCTGTGCGCGACTATGAAGGCCATTGGTATAAAGTGGTACAGATAGGTAGCCAATGCTGGTTGAAAGAAAATTTGAGGTCAACACAATATTGGGGAGAGACATCATCTCTTTCCCCCAATACATCAACTCTTGGTACTGATACAAAATGTTACTATTATCCCAACAAAACTTATGTTGCGGATACAGTTAAGAAGTATGGCCTTTTATATAATTGGTATACAGCGATGAATGGGTCAACAGCTGAAAAAGCGCAAGGTATTTGCCCCCAAGGCTGGCATATACCATCAGATGGTGAGTGGACAGAAATGCAGCAAGTGGTGCATTACATGAATAACGGACAGGATTATAATAACTATGGACAGTGTACGGAAGAATATGCGGGAAAATTGGTTACAAACTATTGGCAACCGACCAATAATATGGGACAACAAGCATATCCGGGAAATATGAGTTATTCTTATCGTAATGAATATGGCTTTTCTGCGTTGCCTGCTGGGTGGATAGTGAACATTGATTTAAATAATTTTACCATAAGGCAAAATGCTGCCTTTTGGTCTTCAACCTCTAGCGCTACAAATAAAGCATATCGTCGTTTAATACAGCATATTTATGCAAAGATTATTAGAAATGATGCATTGATACAACATGCTTATTCTGTCCGCTGCGTCCGCGATTAAACTTGTGCAAATTACATTCTAATCATACCGAAATACGTCTGTTTTTTTATCTATCAGATTTCCAGAAAAATGCATTCTTGACTGATTAATTCTAATTCGTACTAAATTCATGGTGATCATGAAAAAATGGATTTTATTGTTATTTGTCATTTCTTTTTCAACGGCTGTCATACAGGCACAGACCGGCTCTCCCAAAAAATATGCTCACGGTTTCAGTACCGCCACGAGCAACGCGGGAAATGTGAGCTACACGCTAGGACTGCCCTTTGCCAAACAGCTGGAATCCAACTCTTACTCCGTGGACGAAGGGGTGATGCAGGCCCAGCTGATCCGCCTGGATATGGTCCTGGCGGGAGTCCAAAATGACTCTTTGGCCGTCAGCCCCACCCATGTGCAGGACACCTCCGGTTTCTTTTTAGGCTATGCCGGTATCGAGAAGATTTTCAATGGAAAGGTGATTCATGTCTTCCCTGAAGGACATTACGACTCCACTTCCACCGCCACAGGCCATTACAGCTGGAAGGCGGCTTTCAATTACGACAGCCTGACCACCCTGGTCATGGATATCTGGTCCATCTATGAACTGTTCGACACCTTATACCTCGACTCTGTGGAGATTCTGACGGATTATGCGCACAATGTGCTGCTGATTCCGGACACTATCAACCAGCCCTTGCACGGCGGTCCCAACACTTACTTCCTGAAAACGGTGGAACATCAAGGGGATAGTATCCGCCATTTCTTCGTCAATTTGTGCGGTGGTCTAGTGGCCGATGCCGACGGGAACAGGTACGCCTCCCTGTATGTCGGTGACCATCCGGAGAAATACTGCTGGACCAAGTCCAACCTGAAGACCACCACTTATGTGTCGGGAGGTGATGTGCCCAACATGATATACAATGGCGGAAACCATACGAACACTGCGGCGAACCTGGCGGTTTACGGCCGTCTTTACAACTGGTATGCCGCGGTGAATCTGCCCGCAGGCAGTCCCGATGATCCGCCAACCACCGTCAACGGCGGTTTCGTGACGGGGCTTTGTCCCGCCGGCTGGCACATCCCGGATTCTGCCAACATGCACAGCCTCAACAGCATCAACAGTTTTGACCTGATGTCCGACATCCTGTGGATAATCCCCGGCAACGACACCGGAGCGGGGTTCTATGCCCTGCCCGCCGGTTACTTTAACGGTACCAAGCACCGCTTCGAGAACTTGCTGGGTGAGACCCACTTCTGGAGTTGCGTCCGACATGGCGTTGACATGGGATGGGTGTGCTCGCTGGTGTTCGGGTGCAACCATTGGCTGGAAGACGAAATATTTGTGGAGAACGGCCTGAGCGTGCGCTGTGTGAAAAACCAGGTATACGATGAAAACGGCCATGAACTGAACAATTAATCTTGACTACAATAATCAATTATATGATGAAAAAGCTTTTCTTACTGTTCTTTATGTTTGTGCTGGCCTTGACAGTCATGGCGCAAAGCACTCAAAAAATCACGTATCAAGCGGTAGTCCGTGACGGGGCCAACCGATTGGTAGTCAACACTCCCGTGAAGGTGGATGTGACCATCACGTATTCATCAGGAAGTTATTTCGAAAGCCTGAAGGACACCACCAATGCGAACGGTTTGATGTACGTGCTCATCGGCGGCAATCCCGGCTTTGAGTCCATCAACTGGGAGAACGCCCTCATCAAGACGGTGGTGACCATCGATGGCAGAGAGACGGTGACCGACGAGGTGGCCGTAACAGCAGTGCCCTATGCCCTGCAAGCCAACTACGCCGACAGCGTGAATGTTGATGTCATCGCTCATTACATTGACTCCCATGCGCTCACCATCGAGACAGACCCCACGGTTCCTGCATGGGCCAAGGAAAGTACCAAACCCAATTACGACTATTCTGAAATCCAGAATACGCCCGACCTCACTGTGTACGCCACCAACGTGCATCTGAATGACACGCTGAGCTACTATTACACTGACAAGAAAATCAATGACACGCTGAGTCATTACCTGACTCAGGAAGTGCAGGTACTGAGTGTAAGCAACGACACCCTTTACCTTACCGGTGGCAGCTGGGTGAAACTGCCCAAGGGCTTTAGCGGTGACTATAACGACCTGACAAACAGACCTGACTTAACTGTTTACGCCACCAATGTTCACTTGGATGATACGCTCAGCTACTACTTCGATACCACCCAAGTAAAGACCGCCATTCATGATACAGCCGATGCTATCAGAGCGGCCATCCCTGCTCAGGTAAACGCTGACTGGAATGCAACCAGTGGCAAAGCAGAAATTCTGAACAAACCGACTATTCCGACCACCGTGGCAGAGCTTTCCGATGCTGCCAACTACACCACCAACGCTCACTTGAACGACACCTTGAGTCACTACTACGACACCACACAAGTGAACCAAACCTTGAAACAATACCTCAAATCAGGGAACCTGTGCGACAGCGTGATGAGATGCACCGCCATCCAAGCGATGCAGAACGACATCGTGACTAACACGACGAATATCGATGTCAACAAGCACGCTATCACTGATTCGTCGGCTCATATCCGCAATGATATCAAAAACGGGAAGATCACTATTGCTTTGATTAGCGGTACTGAGACAGGTGTAACCAATCCCACCTTCGGGGTTAATCAAGATACGAACCAGACGGTGACCATCAATATACCGGAAGCAGCCACGGTCAATAACGGTCAGCTAACCATTATCGCGGCGGGCGACACCACGCGGTTCACCGCCAACCAGGCCACCAACGACACCGTTCGACTGAACAAATTCGCCACGAAGGACACGTTGAAGAACTTCGTGAACAAGCTGGCTCTCCGTGACAGCGTGAACAACATTGTGAAGGATTCCCTCGCTGCTCCGAACTCTGCTATCAATATGGCCATCGATACCATCGCTCGCCACAACATTAGCGACAGCACCCGTATGGTGTTCGATACCTTACATAAATATTATGCTACGAAGGACACCTTGAAGAACTTTGTAAACAAGCTGGCCATCCGCGATAGCGTAAACAACATCGTGAAGGATTCCCTCGCTGCCCCGAACTCTGCTATTAACCTTGCCATCGACACCATCGCCCGCCACAACATCAGCGACAGCACTCGTATGGTGTTTGACACCCTGCATAAATATTATGCGACGAAGGATACCTTGAAGAACTTCGTGAACAAGCTGGCTCTCCGTGACAGTGTGAACAACATTGTGAAGGATTCCCTCGCCGCCCCGAACTCTGCTATCAATATGGCCATCGATACCATCGCTCGCCACAACATCAGCGACAGCACCCGTATGGTATTTGACACTTTACATAAATATTACGCTACTAACGCTCACCTGAACGACACGCTGAAATACTACACCACCAGCAAGCAAATAGATACTCTGCTTGGTGCTTATGCCACTAAAATAGCTTTGCGTGACAGCACGAAAATGGTATTTGATACGCTGCACAAGTACTATGCGACGAAGGATACCTTGAAGAACTTCGTGAACAAGCTGGCTCTCCGTGACAGTGTGAACAACATTGTGAAGGATTCTCTCGCTGCACCGAATTCTGCTATTAACCTCGCTATCGACACCATCGCTCGCCACAACATCAGCGACAGCACCCGTATGGTATTTGACACTTTACATAAATATTACGCTACTAACGCTCACCTGAACGACACGCTGAAATACTACACGACCAGCAAGCAGATAGATACTCTACTCGGTGCCTATGCCACTAACGCACATTTGAATGACACGCTAAGCCACTACTATGACTCTACTCACGTAAAGACAGCCATTCATGACACCGCGACAGCTATCAGAGCACTCATTCCAACGGTGCCTGAAAATATTGCCATTACTACCGCCGATAACGCCTTCTCTGGCAACAATAATTTCACCGGCACCAACACCGTGCCGCGTGGCTTTGTGATTAAAGGTGAAAATGCCACCAATGGCGACAATTGTAATAATATTGTGGTGAACGCCTGCGACCTGTGGGCGGTGTTCGACAGCTTGACCAAGCGCATGAACGCCATGCAGAAGGCTATTGACGGGCTTCGCGATTCCATAAAGACCTTTATGCCCAAACTTTCACTTGTCGCTAATCCCACCTCTGGGGTCGTTTGTGGCGAGAAGCCTGCAACCATCACCTATACCGCTAATATCTCCAACGGAAATACGGCAGAGTATCAGTTCAAATGGACAGTGAATGAGACCGATTCCACAAATGTTACGGGTCCGACCTTGACATGCCGTTTCACCAATGCGGGTGAGTACAAGGCGGTATGTACAGCCACTAGCACAGGACGTTACACTTTAAAAGACTCTGTGACGCTCACTGTGACAGCCGGCACTCCTCCCGTCTTCAGTACCAACTCCAATGATTTGCACCTAACCCTTACCTCCACGTCTGCATCAGATATTGATTCGATTGCATGGGGTGATAATAACGGTAAGAAAAATCCCACAATTCCTGCAGAACATGAGTATTCCACATCTGGAACCTACACGATTACCGTGTTCAGCACAACGGGTTGTAAAGAGGAAAAGGAAGTGACCGTCAAGGTTGGAATTGAAACGGATAAGTTGACGCCCTGTAACGTGACGGCCCATACGGACAATACGATTTACACGGCCACCACCGGCGGTCTTGAAACCACAAACGAGAATGGTGCGGTGACCATGGTACAAGACCAGGATGGCCATGAATACTATGTAACGCAGATCGGCAGCCAGTGCTGGATGGCGGAAAACTTGCGGAGCACGAAATACTCTTCGAGCTTAACTGGCACGTTGCCGAATCTTCATGAACTACCCAGCCAAGCCTCAACTTTCATCGTTGATACTGCCTACTACGGTTATCCGAATGATAACTTTACAAACTATGGTCTGGTATATACTTGGATAGCTGCGATGGGAGGAAGCTCCCTTGAGCGGTCGCAGGGCATTTGTCCTGACGGCTGGCATGTGCCAAGTCAAAGTGATTTTACGACGATGAGAACAAGTGCTTCAGCCCATCATGCTTCAGGCAGGTTGTCGGGAGGTATGACCGGTACATGGACTTCGTCCTCCGTATCGACTTCACCAGGTGACTACAATTATGAATATCGTAACGAATCAGGGTTCAGTGCACTGCCTGCAGGTATCTGTACACAAGGGGATTTTGAAGATTTTGGTACTGCAGCTTATTTCTGGACCTCAACCCATCAAGGATATGGACCTTCAGAGTTTGGTGGTCGTCCGACTTATTATTTCTTAACCATGAGTGTTTCCAGTTCCAATGCGGATTTTTATGATAATGTTGGTGTTGAAAATTGCATCTCCCTCCGTTGTGTACGTGACGAAGATGGTTCAAGTGCACCTATAGCCCCCACGGTCTCCACAACCTCTCCCGCCACAGATATCACTTCCACTTCCGCCACGCTTAGCGGCACGTATAGCGCTAACGGTAATACGATTTCCGAGAAAGGTTTTGAGTGGGCTGTGTCTGGCTACAATTATACGAAGAAAACCGTTTCAGGCGATGAGCTTACATGCTCTCTTACAGGCCTTACCCCCAGTGAGGATTATGTCTTCCGGGCGTACATTATTTCTAACGGCGTAACCTATTACGGCACGCCAGTAGAATTCACGACGACTCTCCCTTGCGGCACTTCGAATATAATTGATGCAAGTGGTAATTCGTATGAGATTGTTCTGATAGGCAGCCAATGTTGGACTAAGACAAATCTGCGTACGACAAAGAAAAGGAATGGGGATGACTTGACGCTTGGTGCAGCTGCATCAAGTGAAGATGATGCCTATTACTTCAAACCAGTATCATCAGAAGAATGGAAAGTTACCAGTAGCTTTAGTGGGGCCGAAGTCGTTCCTTTCAGTTCATATAATGACTCTGTTTTTGGATATTACTATAATTGGCCAGCAGCGGCAGGTGAAGGAAATAACAGCATTTGTCCTAAAGGTTGGCATGTTCCAAGCATTGACGATTGGAATACATTGATGACTTATTTAAGTACCAATGCAACCTATTATAGTTGCGATAATGATCCTATACATATTGCCAAAGCTCTTTCCTATACAACTTATTGGAAATCAACTGAAATGGATTGTTCACCAGGATACATTCCAAGTTCTAATAATGAATCTGGTTTCTCTGCTATTCCCGCTGGATACCATAATACCGATTATACGAATTATGGCTTTTATGATGCAGGCTATGTGGCTGATTTTTGGAGCTCTACGCAATACTATGAAGAAAATATTGATGATTATTGGGGCCGATATGTTCGTATCAGGTGGCAAGAAAGTGGAGTTGATAAATCAGGTTACTGGAAAGACACAGGAAAATCTGTTCGCTGTGTGAAAGATGATGATGGAGGAGGCGGTGGTGGTACGTCGCAGACTGACCCGACTGTGACTACCGATGCTGTCACGAATAAAGGAGAAACGTCCGCCACAATGAATGCTACGATCACGAATGATGACAATGTGTCAATCACCAACAAGGGATTCGAGTATAAGTTAACTGTCGGTGGCACCTATGAGAACTTTGAAGGAACAATTACGGAAACCACTAACGGTTTCACCGCCAACCTCACTAATCTGACTGCCAACACGAGTTACACCTACAAGGCGTTCATCACGTTCAATAACGAAACTGTCTATGGAAGTGAGGTGACGTTCACAACCGACCAAGCTGCTGGTTCTTTCACTTGCGGGACTTCCAAGGTGAGAGATGCGGATGACAATGAGTACAATACGATGCTTGTTGGTACGGGAACTGATGCACGTTGTTGGATGGCGGAGAATCTGAGAACTAAACACTATTCCCAAGCTGGGACACCTACATTAAAAATAGTTGATGAAGATGCATCTTACAATACAGCCTATTATGCATATCCCAATAACCAATCTAGTAATGAAAGCCAATATGGCTTGCTGTATAACTTTTATGCCGTTATGGGTGGACAAACTTCCTATACTAATGCAGGATCCCAAGGTATCTGTCCCGATGAATGGCATGTGCCCACCAATAGTGAACTTAATTCGCTTCTAAGTAGTCCTCCAACTCAATTTGCAGGACAATTAATACATGATGGTATGGATTATTATTTTTCCTATTCTGGTATTGATGCTTCATGTTATCTTTGGTCTTCTTCACAGGATAATACTCTTAGTCCTTATTACTTAATTAGTAATGGTGATGCTTCCATAAATGCTGTACCATTTGAATACAAGTTTAATTGTTACTTTTCCGTCCGTTGCGTCCGCGATGCTGAGAGTGGTGGCGGATCGGAGAATGCACCAACTGCTTCGTCCTGTATAGCGACCCGATTATCAACAAATGGTCCAGGTATTTCTGTTGCAATTACAGGCATTGATCTTAAAGGAACTACTGCAGGAACAATTGACGTTAAATATAAATGTTATGGAAACTGTTTACAGGAAGATTCAGACTGGATTATTAATACATACGACATCGGAAGTAGTAATGATACTTTTTATGAAAACATTCAAATAAATAACGAAGGAATGCATGCCGTACAGATTTTGTTGTCTAATGGTGGGGAACCTGTTACTTTGTATGATGGTGATGTTGAGGTATATTAAAGGTATTTTTATTAGTGATGAGTGTCATACGCTGCGTCCGTGACACAAATTAGCAGTGAAACGTCAACAACATAGAATTTCACAAAGGCCGTCCCATTTCGGGGCGGCCTTTTTAAGGTTCGCCCGACATGGGCATAATCTAACGGGTGAAAGTCCCGGGCGCGGCCTTATAGCGGCAAGCGCACAGCCAAAAGCCGCGCAGCCCATGTCGCGCAGCCGGTCTCTGCCGGACACTGCTCAGCGCCTCTGAGAGGAAACGTCTTGCATGAGCGCCAAAATCTCGTCCTCCGTCAACCCGGAGATTTTCGCCACTGTTGCCGGTTCCAGGCCTTCGGCGAGCATGTTGCGGGCGAGCTGGCGTTTCTCTACCTCGCGTCCTTCCTCACGTCCTTCTTCACGTCCTTGCTCAATTCCTTGAAGAATACCCTCTTCGCGTTCGCACATCAGCGACTCCTTCACGTCGGCGTACTCCAGGACATTTCTGACATATATCTTCTTTTCCATATCAGTAAGGTTTGATATTAAGCACTCGTTGTAAAATCGCTGAAAGATCGGACTCATCTTGCGCACTTCCTTCTTACTAATATCCGCCACATGGGTGAGCATGTAAAGCCAGAGGTTCTTCTCATCGGTCAAGTCCAATGTTTCCAAATGCGCTGCAAATTTACATAATTCTACGAAATATAAAACATTTTCTTTGGAAAAAATTTCATTGTCATCATCTTTCTGATAAACTTTCCAGAAAAACCGCTTCCTGCCTTTGAATTCTGGCATGTCCTGTTCCATAAAGCAAAGAGAGTAAACCCTTGGGACAGAGGCGTAAACTTCATCACCAATTTTCACGCCGCTAATAGTGGAATGACTGGTGTAAACCCTTAGTCTGCTAACGAAGTAACGCTGACCTTCCCGCTGCATCTCAATGATGATGTGGTCGCTGTTCTGCGTCTTGCAGTGGATGTCAAGGCGGACTTTCCTTTTCCCGGGCAGGAATCCGACCATTTCGGACTCGATGAAAGTGATGTCGGTGATCAAACCGGTATCCTCGCCAATGAGGGTGTTGAGCAAGTGGATGGTGATCTCTTTGTTCCGCTCCATCCCCAGCAGTCTCTTGAAGCCGAAGTCTGAAAGCGGGTCGATGAGAACGAGTCCTCTCTCCGAGATGATGGTGTCCACTTCCTGCTTTGTCAGTTCGAGCTGCTTCGTACTTCGTTCTACTCCCAGCGAGGCCTCTTCATATTCTTCTTTTCTGTTCATATAACAGTTTTTTCGTTAAAAAAAATTTGAGATTTTGGTGTCAAGTGCTGACATCAAGAAATTTGTTGGACAAAGATACAAAGAGGTTGTTCTTCCGAGATATTTTTCTTGAAATTTTTAGCTCTTGAAAATCAACAAATTTAAAAATTATATTAGTTTTTATGTTTTAAATTGTTAATTTATAAATTCTTTTTTCGGAGAAAAATTCTGAAAATTTGACTTGTGCTTTTTTCGAGAAATTTGCGTAAATTTGCCCCCAGAATTTATCAACCTAAAAAATAAATATTATGTCCGTTATCAAAGCTTTTAAAGGATTACGTCCTCCTAAAGAAATCGTAGAAAAATTAGCTTCACGTCCTTACGACGTGCTGAACTCCGAAGAAGCCCGCAAGGAAGCTGAAGGCAACCCCTACAGCTTGCTGCACGTCACCAAGGCCGAAATCGACCTGCCCGTTGGTACCGACGAACACTCCCCCGAAGTGTATCTTCAGGTGGTGAAAAACTTCAACACTTTCAAAGATTACGGCTGGCTGAAACGCGATGAGGAAGACAAATTGTATATCTACGCCCAGAGCATGAACCCGACAGACGCCAACGCCCACTGGCAGTATGGTATCGTGGCTTGCGCTTACAGCGAGGACTATGTGAACAAAATCATCAAGAAACATGAGCTCACCCGTAAGGACAAAGAGGAAGACCGTATGAAACACGTGCGTATCACCAATGCCAATGTGGAACCCGTTTTCTTTGCTTATCCCGCTGTGGATGAAATCGACGCTATCGTCAACAACATCGTTCGCCACGAAGCTCCCGAATATGACTTCATCGCCAAGGAAGACGGCTTCGGCCACCGTTTCTGGGTCATCAACGACAAAGCCACCATCGCCCGCCTCGTTGAGCTGTTCGCCACCAAGGTTCCCGCCATGTACATCGCCGACGGTCACCACCGTAGCGCCGCCGCCGCATTGGTAGGTCAGGAAAAGAAAGAGCACAACCCCAACCATACCGGCAAAGAAGAATACAACTTCTTCATGACCGTTATCTTCCCCGACAACCAGCTGAAGATTATTGACTACAACCGCGTGGTGAAAGACCTCAACGGTCTCAGCAAGGAAGACTTCCTGAAAGCCCTCACCAAAGCTTTCGTGGTGGAAGAAATGGGTACTGAAATCTACAAACCCGCCAAACTGCACGAGTTCAGCATGTACTTGGATGGCAAATGGTACAAGATGACCGCCAAGGAAGGCACCTACGACGATAAGGATCCTATCGGCGTATTGGATGTGAAGATTCTGAGCGACCATGCCTTGGACGCTGTTTTGGGCATCAAGGACCTCCGTACCGACAAGCGCATCGACTTCGTGGGCGGCATCCGCGGTTTGGGCGAACTGAAACGCCGCGTGGACAATGGCGAGATGAAAGTGGCTTTCGCCCTCTATCCCGTATCCATGCAGCAGATTATCGACATCGCCGACTCAGGCAACATCATGCCTCCCAAGACCACTTGGTTTGAACCGAAACTGAGATCAGGTCTGGTGATTCACGAGTTGAATGCCTAATTAGGGATCAGGTTTCAGGTTACAGGGGTCAGAAAAAACTGTAACCTGACACCTGTAACCTGTAACCTACTAAAATGGAAAGTGGTGAGAAGATATCTCTGATTTTGAAGAGCCTGCCCGAAAAGCCGGGAGTCTATCGTTTTTTCGATGACGAAGGCACTATCATTTATGTGGGCAAGGCGAAGAAACTCAAACGCCGCGTATCGTCGTACTTCAACAAGCAGCACGACAACCGCAAAGTGCGGGTAATGGTTTCCAAAATCAGGGATATCCAAACCACCGTCGTCAACACAGAATGGGAAGCGTTGCTGTTGGAGAACAGCATGATCAAGGAATACAAGCCCCGCTACAACATTCTGCTCAAGGATGACAAGACCTATCCTTGGTTAGCCATCTCCAAAGAAGATTTCCCCCGCATTTTTTCCACCCGCAATCCCGACAAAAACACCATGCAATTGTTCGGGCCGTATGCTTCCGTGCATTACCTGAACACCCTGCTGGATACTATCAGGGAACTGTTTCCGTTGCGCACTTGCCGCCGTCTGATACAAAACAGCCGTCCCTGCATCCAGCACCAAATTGGCAAATGCCCCGCCCCCTGCACCAAACTCATCAGCAAAGAGGATTATCAGGAGGAAATCAAAAGCATCATCGAAATCATCAAAGGCAACAGCAAGTTGGTCCAGCAAAAACTGAAAGACCAGATGATGGACTATGCTGAAAAATGGGAGTTTGAGAAAGCCCAGGTCATCAAGCGGAAGTTGGAAGTGCTCGACAACTACATCGGTAAGTCGGTGGTAGTGAATCCCGCCCTCACACGCCTGGATGTTTTGTCGCTCGACACCGATGAAGAAAGTGGCTACATCAATTTCCTGCGCATCATGAACGGAGCGATAATACAGTCTTACACTTTTGAAATCAACAATAAATTAGACAAGACTGAAGAAGACCTGTTGCTGACAGGCATGCTGACGGTGGAGGATAAATTCGGCCCTCTTTTTCCCGATGTGGTGGTGCCCTTTATGCCAGAACTGGTTCCCGAAGGCACCAATTTCATTGTGCCACAGCGGGGCGACAAATACAAATTGCTGGAGCTGTCACACAAAAACGCCCAGTATTACAAATTGGAGAAGAAAAAGCGTCAGGATTTGGTGGATCCCGAACGCCGACACCAGCGAGTACTCGTCGCCTTGCAGAAAGCCCTCAACATGGACAAGCTGCCACGTCGTATCGAGTGTTTCGACAACTCCAACACCCAAGGCGAGGAGCCAGTGGCCTCCATGGTCTGCTTCATCGACGGCAAACCCGCCAAGAAAGAATATCGCCATTTCCTCATTAAGACTGTGGTTGGTCCTGATGACTTCGGTTCCATGGAAGAAGTAGTTTATCGCCGTTACCACCGCCTTTTGGAAGAAGGCAAAGAGCTGCCCGACTTACTGATGGTGGACGGTGGCAAGGGACAACTCCATGCCGGTTACAGTGCCTTGAAAGCCCTGCACATTGAAGACCGGCTGATGATTATCGGCATTGCCAAAAGACTGGAAGACATCTACAAAGTGGGAGATGAACTGCCCACATTCATCGACAAGAAATCCGAAGCGCAGAAGTTGCTGCAGCACCTGCGCGACGAAGCCCACCGCTTCGGTATCACCCACCATCGCAAACGCCGCGCCAAACACAGCATTGCCTCACGCTTAGACGAGATTCCAGGCATCGGAGAAGTGCTGAAAAACAAACTCCTCACCCACTTCAAGAGCGTCAAAAACATCGAGAATGCCAGTGTGGAAGAACTGGCGAAGGTTATAGGCCCGGCGAAAGCCAAAACGGTGTTGGAGGCTTTATCCCAAGCTAAGAACTAAAACTTACCGTTTCCTCGGAATCCGAATAAACCACAACTCGCAGGCACCACTGGGGTTTTGCTCTATGTAGGCGCCCACAGAGCCGTCAGGCAAAACGGTCAAAGAGGAATACACTGACGGACCATTGAACAAAAGCAGAGGATCCTGCCAAGTTTTCCCTTCATCATAACTGAAAAAGATTGTGACATTCTCCCGATTCATGGAGTTGGGAATGGAGTGCATCAGCACATTCCGTTCACCTCCTCGGTCGGTGGCGGAAAGGCGTATGATGTCACCATTGCAAGCGTTGGTGGTCATCTCAGGCCAATAGCCCTGGGTGCCCCAGTGAACGCCGCCGTCTTCAGAGATGTTGTAACCTCTGGGACCACTCTGCCGCGTGCTGAGCAGTATCCGGCCGTCCACCAATTCCACCAGTTTGGCCTCGTCACCACCGCTGAAAGCGCACTCCGACACTTGCCAGCTATGACCGTCGTCATCGGAATACACCACAAAATTATCCGACACCCACTCGTCCTTGCGGAGCATAGGGACAGCGAACATAATGCGCCCTTTGTGCGCCCCGCGAGTCAGCCGCAAACCATTGCCGGAAGAGAAAAACGAAGCCCTGTATTTCTGACATGCTGAATTCAACGCCTTTGTTCCCCATATTTGGAAGGTAATATCCTCTGGCTTTGACCATGTTTTACCTCCGTCAATACTGCGGGTAACAAACAAACGGATGGGGTCTTCCTCTGTAGATTGAAAATAACCGTTACCACCCGCAAACGCACAAATCACCTCGCCTTTTTCAGTCACCACCAGAGCGGGGTCTCCGAAGCCCTTTTTCACACCTTGTCCCGCGACAATAGTCACTGGCTCGCTCCAAGTGCGACCATTATCTGTGCTGCGCCGAGCCACAATGTCAATATCCTGCGGCAGGTCACCCTCGTTGTATTTCCGCTTATCGTTCACAGTCAGCAAGCTACCGTCACTCAGGGCAAGGATAGCCGGAATTCGCCAGTTGGTCGAGCCATAGTCGCCTGGTGCATACAGCCGTTGACGGTAAAAAGATGAAGAGTCGGTATTCAGTCCGTGACGCGGATACACGGCAGTATTCTTTGCCGGAGGCCGCTGCTGGTAAATCGTGGAGAGCCCTACCCTGTCGGAGACACGGCGCAAATCATCCACTTGGGCTTGGGTTTTATATAATTGGCCAATCATTAGAAGCCCCAACATCAAAGTAACAACGGAAAAATATCTATCTTTCATGAAACTCATATATGAAACTGCAAAAATACATGATTTTCCAATACTATTTGAAATTCTCTACCCTGCCCCTATTACTACGAAATTTTACTTGTTAATTTAATTATTCAGATTTGAATACTTAAATTAAAATTATAATATTCTGATTGTCAAAACCAAAAAAAATCCCTCAAAAGCAATGACTAATATCATTTCTGTTGTATATTTGCAACAACTTTTTGGAGTAAAAATAGAATACTAACAGCCTCGTTCGTATTAGGCATAAACAAACATTAAAACATGGAACTGGAAAATCCCATTGAAGAAGCCCGGCGATATGTCGCCAATGCGAAAGACACTATAAAAAAAGCCAACTATGACCCTGAATTGAAAAGCTACACCGATAGCAAGTACATCAAGACGGCTGGCAATACTCTGTGGAGTGGCTGTCTCATTGCGCTGGACGCGGTACTGCACGTGCGAAAAGGTAAAGGCCGTCCGTCTATTGAGAAATACAAAGAAGCTGCCGGCAAACGCGACCGCACCCTGTTACATTTCATAAACTTGGGCTACGACACCATGCACCTCGTGATGGGGTACGACGGGAACAGGGAGAGGAAAGTCTGCGATGCAGGTTTCGAAAGGGCCAACTTCATCATTGACCGCTGCGCCCTATTATACAAAGAACCGGTATACGCATAACCGCTTCATTACGCTGTATGTAGTCCCTGACGTTGCGTGCGTAGGCCACGCCGACATGCGGTGCAGAAACGGTGTGAATGGACAGCCTCAGTGTAAATCGGCAAAGACGCAACACATCGCATCTCTACTTGATTCGGCTGCCACAATGTGACAGCCCTACATTCTTCCAAAAAATTTACATCAACATTCTTAACTCTTAATTTTTAATTCTAAATTTCATTGGCACATTGTCTCATTGGCACATTAAAATCATTTGCTAATTTGCTAATTAACTAATTTGCTAATTGAAAAATTGTGTATCTTTGCAAGTTAAAACTATTTTGCGGGTGAAGGCTCGCTTTTTATCCTAAATATTTGACACTATGAATTTTATTGAAGAAATCATCGAGGAAGACATTCGGAACAACAAGAACGACGCCAAAGTACGGACCCGTTTTCCTCCCGAACCCAACGGATATTTGCACATCGGCCATGCCAAGGCGATCTGCATCGACTTCGGGATGGCGCAAAAATACGGCGGCACCACCAACCTGCGTTTCGATGACACCAACCCTGTGAAAGAAGATGTGGAATATGTGGATTCCATCCGCGAAGACATCCATTGGTTGGGCTTCCAGTGGGCTGAAGAACACTATGCCTCCGATTATTTCGAACAATTATACCAATGGGCTGAACAGCTCATCCAGGAAGGGCTGGCTTACGTTGACGACTCCACCCAGGAGGAAATCAGCGCCATGCGCGGTGTGCCTACCAAACCCGGCACTCCCAGTCCCTACCGTGACCGCAGTGTGGAGGAGAACCTCGACCTCTTCCGCCGTATGCGCGCCGGCGAGTTCCCCGACGGCAGCAAGGTGCTGCGCGCCAAAATCGACATGAACTCACCCAATATGCACATGCGCGACCCCATCATGTACCGCATCCTGCATGCCCATCATCACCGCACTGGCGACAAATGGTGTATCTATCCGATGTATGACTATGCCCACGGACAGAGCGACTCCATCGAAGGTATCACCCACTCCATTTGCACACTGGAATTCGAGGTGCACCGCCCACTGTACGACTGGTTCTGCGAAGCGCTGAAAATCCATCATCCGCAGCAGATTGAGTTCGCCCGTCTGAACCTCAGCTACACCATCATGAGCAAACGTAAGCTGATGCAGTTGGTGCAAGAGAAACACGTCATGGGCTGGGACGACCCGCGAATGCCCACTATCTGCGGTCTGCGCCGCCGCGGCTATACTCCGCAGTCCATCCGCAACTTCGCCGAGACGGTCGGTGTAGCCAAGCGTGACAATATCATCGACGTGTCGCTGCTCGAGTTCTGCGCCCGCGAGGACCTCAACAAAGTAGCTACTCGTACCATGGCCGTTCTTGATCCTGTCAAATTAATCATTGACAATTATCCGGAAGGACAAACCGAGGAGGTGGATGCCGTCAACAATCCTGAAGACCCCAACGCTGGCACCCGCAAGCTGCCGTTTGGCAAGGAATTGTGGATTGAGCGCGCCGACTTCAGAGAAGTAGCCGACAAGAAGTTCTACCGTCTGACCATCGGCAGCGAGGTTCGTCTCAAATACGCCTACATCATCAAGTGTACCCATATCGATAAGGATGCCGAGGGCAATATCACCGCCATCCACGTCACCTACGACCCGGAGACCAAGAGCGGTCTGCCATTGAGCAACCGCAAGGTGAAGGCCACTATCCACTGGGTAAACGTCAACCACGCCCAAGAAGCGGAAGTAAGGCTGTTCGAGCGGTTGTTCAACGTGCCCGATCCTGACGATTGCGAGGAAGGTCAGACCTTCATCGACCATATCAATCCCGACTCGTTGCACATCACCAAAGCATACGTCGAGGAGACCATCAACTTGAACGACAAAGCCGACTACTACCAGTTCGAACGTACCGGTTATTTCTGCGTGGACAAAGATTCTACCAACGGTCATTTGGTGTTCAACAAGACCGTCAGCCTTAAACAATAATCAGTCTGACACAGTAACCAAGTGGCCCGACTGCATTCTCTCACCGATTACGACACCAAACTTCTTTTGGCCTTTTTAGAAGGACTAAAAGGAGATAAGAAGTTTTTGGACTTTCTGATTGCCAACAATTTCGCGGAGTTGGCCGCCTTGGCTAATGCCATCAATTCTGACACCGAGGCATTGGACTGGCTGCTCAAAAAAAGCGACTACCCCGAATTCGGCGTGCTCAGCAACGCCATCGATGGAGAGGAGAATGCAATTGAATGGCTAAAAAAATACCAGTGCGATTTTCTGCTGAAATTCGCACTGGCTTGTCGTAAAGACGACGAGGCCATCAAATGGTTCGCCGACCACGACCTGAAACTCTTTATTATGATTATCCAAAGAATCCACGACATTTTGTTATTCCAGTCGTGGGATTCTTCGGATGTTCATCGTCGCAGATATTAGAAGCTATATCCTATACCCAAACCCAGCACTTCCTTGAACTGCACTCTCGGTCCGACATTGCCTTTCTTGTCGGTAATCATCACTTGGTCGTAGTACTTCAATGAGGTCATCAAACTTACATTCAACACCTTCAGGAACTGATAGGAAATGGAGAAATCCCAGTCCACATCGAAGTTGCCGAAAGGCTGTTTTTTGTTGGTATAAGGAGTAAACAACACCAAACTCGACATCACGGTCAAGTTCTTGTAGGTATAGTTGACCTCAGCCTTGAAAGTCAAACCGAAATCCGCCTTGAAGGGCTTTCCCGTAGTGGTGTCAATACCATACGAATGTCTCATGACATTGTCAGGAACAGTGCAAGTGGTGATACGGCCTGCCACTGGTGACAAATACAGTGAGATAAAGGGCTTTGGTTTCCAGTCAATACCGACAGAGAAATCGGAATAGGACGGAGACAACCAGTTAGAAACATAGACAGGTTCCTCTAACTCTCCCTTATCAAATTTTGTATAATCGAGACCTCTGGCAAACTGTGACTTGAAAGAAGCCATCGCCGTGACGAACCAAGTTTTCTGGAACTCGAAACCATACTTGGTACTGAAGTCTATTTTATCACTTGATTTTCTCCAAGTGGTTTTTCTCAGCACATTGCCCTCGTCATCCAGCACATCGCGGGCACCCATAGTGTACATCATACCCAGTTCGGTAATCAGATGGGCCTCCCATGAATGCAAACCCTTCTGGTAAGCCAGATTCAAGTTGACAAAGAGTACACCATTGGCATTATTCTGACCACCGGCTGCCCAGTTAGTGAAAGAGGTCTGGGTGAGATTCAAGCCCACCACACCTGTCAGTTTCCAGTATTTCTGCCAGTTAGTGGAATCTTTCGGCAGATTCGGATCAACATTCTTCTTTTTGAAGAGTTGGTTCACATTAGCGCTCAAAACAGGGTTGCCCCCAATTTCAGCTGCGTTCACCATCATGATTGATGCCATCAGGCATGTAAAAACAAGTAAAATTCTTTTCATGATATAGAAAATTTAGTTTAACGATTCAGTTTATGATAAGCACGCCACCAGCGTTCAGAGATCCTGTCCTGGCAAGCGATGTCATAGTCACGCCGTGAGCAAGGCAGAAAATATTTCTGCTCTAAATCTTTCTTGATATTAATCACAGGCACCACCACCCACCAGCGGCCAGTTTTCTTGCTACAGTAGAACTCCAATTCATTCACCCCTTCGGAAACCGTCACACTATAGCGGGTGTACATATTCTTGTCCTTGAAAAAAGTATCCCCTTGGCGATGGATATAGCCATCCACGAAATACCACAAGATATGTCCTATCAGCTGGGCAGTCTGGAACGAAGTGTCCAAGGTGGGGTCATACTCATAAATGCCGAAAGAAGTCAGCTTGTCGCTCACTCCGCCATAGCGGGCCACCTGGCAAATCTCCTCGCCGTAAAAGCCATTAGCCGAAGCATTGGGGTTGCCTGGCGCATCGGGACGGCGGACCGCGGAGATATCAATGCTCATCATTTCGGCATTACGCACAATAGGCTCTATCTCCTCCATATCCTTACGCATGATGCCTACACGATAGGTCTCGAAAAACAGCTGGTTCATCAGATTGATATTTTCGGGACTGTTCATATAGGTTTGATAGCCGATGTTGGCATAATTCAGCAGATAATTGGGTTGTTGCAGCACAATACGGTTCAGGTAGCAGTCCGAGCGGATATCCGCATCCTCCTGGGTCAGGTCAAAACGCGAGTCCACCGAAACGATATTCACCACCTGTTCCATCTTCTCGTACGCCCGATAGTTGGCATAGGCCAAGTCATTGCTGCCGCCCAAAATGATCGGGATGATCTTATTCTCTATCAGGAAAGCCAGAATATCCGACAGTACCTGATAGGTATCCTCCACCGTCTTACCGATAACCAGATTTCCGAGATCGATAATCTTCACCTCTTTCTCCCATCGATACAGCTGGTAAAACTGGCTTCGAATTTCATCCGGGGCCAGCGAGCAGGAGCTATTGTTGAAAGCATTCCTCGACTCCGGCACCCCGATGATGGCGAACTCCACACCCGTCAGGTCAAGAGTTCCCTCAGGATGAAAGAAGCACACATTGCTGATCAGCAACGAAGAGTCATAGCTTTCTTTGGTGAAACCTATGGACTTGAAATCCACCGGATCAAAATAAGGAGAGATATCCATATTATTTTTTCCTTCTATATGATGTTTTCTTGGCGGTAGGCGCTGTATTATTGATAATCTCCATACAATCCTCGTAGGTCAGATTCTCCGGCACACGGCCTTTGGGAATCTTGAAATTGTTGGTTCCATCGGTGATATAGGCTCCATAACGGCCATTCAGCACCTTCACATTATCATTCTCTTTGAATGAAGCCAACACATTGCGGGTAGCTGCCCCATCAATTACCTTGGCAGCCTGCTCCAAGGTCACTTCCGACACCACCGTACCTTTGTCCAGCGTGATGTTCTTGCCGTCATATTTCAGATATGGGCCGTATCTGCCAGAGGCGACCGACACTTCCTTGCCATTATGCTCGCCCAGAATACGCGGTGCATGGTCCTGATCCCCCTTCTTCTTCAACTCTATCAATTCCAACGCTCTCTCATAAGTAATATCGGCGGGCTCCTCTGTCTTGGGTATCGAGACGAAATTGTTATGGTACTTCACGTATGGGCCAAAACGACCGATGCCGATCACCAACGGCTCGCCCTCATATTCTCCCAAAGTTTTGGGCAGTTTGAACAGGTCGAGAGCCTCTTCCAAGGTGATACTTTCGATGGACTGGGTCTTTTTCATACGGGCATAACGGGGTTTTTCATCCTCGTAATTCTCGCCAATCTGCACCATCGGGCCATACTTGCCCAACTTGGCATACACATTGGCATTGGTTTTCGGGTCGGCACCCAGCAAACGCTCGCCACTGGCCTTGGTGGAATAAGTGATAGCATTCTCGATAGAATGATGGAAGTCTCCATAGAACTCATTCATCATATCCTGCCATTTCATCTTACCTTCGGCAATCTCATCAAATTCCTTCTCCACATTGGCCGTGAAACCATAATCCATGATTTCCTGGAAATTGTCCTGCAGGTAGTCATTCACCACAATACCTATATCTGTCGGGAAAATCTTGTCTTTCTCGAAGCCATATTTCTCCTTTTTCATGGACTCGTGCACATTGCCGTTTTTCAGTTTCAGCTGAATGTATTCTCTTTCGGAGCCGGGACGGGTTTCCTTGACCACATACTCACGCTTCTGAATCGTGGAAATGGTAGGCGCAAAGGTAGAAGGGCGGCCAATACCCAATTCCTCCAGTTTCTTCACTAAGCTAGCTTCGGTGTAGCGCACTGGCGGCTGCGTGAATTTCTGTGTTGCCAGTATTTCTGATGCCTTAACCACCTCACCTACAGACAGATTCGGCAACCAACCCTTTACTTCCTCATCTTCCTCGTCTTTCGATTCAATATATACTTTCAGGAAACCGTGGAACAGAATCACCTCACCCGTCACAACGAATTTTTCGGGACGATTGGAAATCGGAATGGTGATGACCGTCTTCTCGGTCTTGGCGTCGCTCATCTGAGAAGCAATGGTACGCTTCCAAATCAATTCATACAAACGCTTGGCAAAGGTGTCACCGGGAATGGTGTGGTTGCTCATGGAAGTGGGGCGGATAGCCTCGTGCGCCTCCTGGGCACCTTTGATTTTAGTGGCATAGCGACGGGGATGCGAATATTCCTCGCCATACTGCTTGATGATTTCTTCCTTGGCGCCCTGGATGGCGAACTCCGACAGGTTGACCGAGTCGGTTCTCATGTAAGTGATGTAACCTTGTTCGTACAGCTGCTGGGCGATAACCATGGTTTTGCTCACCGAAAAGCCCAATTTTCGGGAAGCCTCCTGCTGCAAAGTAGAAGTAGTGAACGGCGCTGCCGGCACTTTCTTGCCTGGATTTTTCTCCACCGCTGCGATGGAATACGTTGCTGTTTTACAATCCTCCAAGAAAGCCAGCGTTTTTTCTTTGTCAGCGAAACGGGTGTCCAATTCAGCCTCAAATTCATTCTTATTATCCTTTTCAGAAGCGAAATTTCCCGTGATTCTGTAAGAAGATGTCACTTTGAAATCCTTGATTTCATGCTCTCTCTCCACAATCAGTTTGACCGCCACAGACTGCACACGGCCAGCGGAAAGCTGTGGTTTCACCTTACGCCAGAGCACCGGTGACAGCTCGAAGCCCACCAAACGGTCGAGAATACGACGGGCCTGCTGGGCATTCACCAGATCCACATCCAACTGACGGGGAGTAGCCAAAGCCTTTTCAATGGCCGATTTGGTGATTTCATGAAAAACAATACGTTTGGTCTTGGCCGGGGCGATATCGGCCACTTCCATCAGATGCCACGAAATTGCCTCACCCTCGCGGTCATCATCGGTAGCGAGCCAGACCGTGTCTGCCTCATTCGCCAATTTCTTGATATCTTGGATTAATTTCTTTTTTTCGTCCAGAATTTCGTATTTGGGCTGAAAACCCTTGGGAATGTCAATACCCAAGTCTTTCTGAGGCAGGTCACGGACATGTCCCTTACTGGACACAACCGTAAAGTCCTTACCTATAAACTTTTGGATAGTTTTGGCTTTCGCCGGTGACTCCACAATGATTAAATCTTTACTCATCTTTTTTAGCTCCTATAAATAGTATATATTTAATGTATTTCCAAAAAAATTGCGGCGGCAAAAATACATTTTTTTTTTCAGTTGAATATTGTTTGAGAAATTTTTTTCAGAATATAAGGCCTCCCAGACATAATGGTGTGCTGTGCATGTTTTGTTTTTTCTTATTTTTGCATACTAAATTTAGTAATTGTCACTATGAGAAAAAAAGTTGATTTTCTGGTTATCGGATCAGGCGTCGCCGGTTTGTGCTTCGCTTTGAAAGCCGCCAACTACGGCAAAGTTTGCATGGTTACCAAAGCCAAAGTCGATGACACCTCTACCAAATATGCCCAGGGCGGTATCGCCGCCGTGGTTTACCAACCCGACACCTACGAGAAACACATCCAAGACACCATGATTGCCGGCGACGAGCTGTCGGACCGTCACATTGTGGAACTCACCATCCGTGAATCCACCGCACGCGTGATGGAACTGGTGGAATGGGGCGTGGATTTCGACAAGACCAAAAGCGGCAAGTTCGCCTTGGCCAAGGAAGGCGGACACTCCGAATTCCGCGTGCTGCACCACAAGGACATCACCGGACTGGAAATCGAGGAAAAACTGATTATCGCTGCCAAGCAGCATCCAAATATCGAAATTCTGGAAAATCACCTGGCTATCGAAATCATCACCCAGCACCACCTGGGTATCGAAGTAAGCCGCCGCACTCCTGACATCACCTGCTACGGAGCCTACGTATATAACCCCAACACCAACAAGGTAGAGACCATCTTGTCGCGTATCACCATGATGTGTACCGGTGGTATCGGCACTGTGTATGGCAATACCACCAACCCCACCATCGCCACCGGCGATGGCATCGCCATGGTCTATCGTGCCAAGGGTGCGGTCAACGGCATGGAATTCGTGCAGTTCCACCCCACCTCACTCTACAATCCCAAAGAGTCTCCCTCTTTCCTGATTACCGAGGCTTTGCGTGGCGCTGGAGCCATCCTGAAAGACGAGAACGGGGTGGAGTTCATGAGCAAATACGACAAGAGAGGTTCTTTGGCGCCCCGTGACATCGTAGCCCGCGCCATCGACAACGAGATGAAACAGAAAGGCTGCGACCATGTCTATCTCGATGCCACCCATATCAGCAAAACCGAGATTTTCAACCATTTTCCCAATATCTATGCCAAGTGCCTGAGCATCGGCGTGGATATCACCAAGGACATGATTCCCGTGGTGCCCGCCGCCCACTACTCCTGCGGCGGTATCAAGGTGGACGAATGGGGCGAGAGCTCCATCATCAACCTGTTCAGTTCCGGTGAATGTGCCTCCACCGGTTTGCATGGTGCTAACCGACTAGCTTCCAACTCTTTACTTGAAGCCCTCGTCTTCTCTCACCGTGCTTGTCTCAAGGCCGTGGAGCGCTTCAAAAATATTGACTTCTGCGATGACGTGCCCGAATGGAACACCGAAGGCACCGTGCTCAATGAGGAGATGGTGCTGATTACACAGTCACGCAAGGAGTTGCAGACCATCATGTGCAATTATGTGGGCATTGTCCGCTCCAACGTCCGTTTGCAGCGCGCTTTCGACCGTCTGGAAATTCTATACAGGGAAACGGAAGACCTCTATAAGAAGTCCATTTTGATTCCGGAAATCTGTGAATTGCGTAATATGATCAATATCGGCTACTTGATTATCAAGCATGCCATGAATCGCCACGAGAGCCGCGGTTTGCACTATTCATTGGATTACCAAGGGCATCGCGACGAGTCGCAGAGCACACATGACCTTTTGTAGTGGTCAGGGATCAGGGGACAGGGGTCAGGAGTCAGTGATTAGGGACTAGGGGTTAGAATTCAAGTATGGATATTGTTGAATCTTGAATTCTGAAATTTGAATTCTATTCACTGACCACTGATCACTGACCACTGACCCCTGTATCCTATTCCGGTTTTACGCCGGCGAAGAAACGCAGCACTTCCCCGTTTTTATCCTTCAGGATAAGTGTATCTTCAATAATCTCATACTGGGTGAACTCGCTATGCAAGCTCGCGAAAAACAATTTCTCCACTTTCATGTTCTCACATAAACGCTTAGTGGCGCCCTCAAAACTCATTTTGATTTTCTTTTTTCCACAGTGATATGTGCCAAAGAAGCTGTTACAGCCCAAGTTGCCCGTATAACGACCATCAGCATGAAACACAATTCTGGGTGTGATGAAACTCTTGGGAATATCCTCGCCTTTAACGGATTTTAAGACCCAATACGTTTCCACCAAAGGTTTGTTCTTCGCCATTTCGGCCTTCTTTTTGGCTGTCATACATGCTGTTAGCGATAGTGCAAGCAAGACCACAATAACAATTGAAATAATCACAGTTGTTCTTTTCATTCCTGAGCCTGTTTTTTCTGATTGTAATAATATTCGTTGATCTGGTCGATATAGTCCAACAGTTCTTGTTTTCCACGACCATCTACGGATGAACAGACAAAGAACGGGGGCAGATCCTCCCAGGTCTCCATCAGCTTGCGGCAGAAATTCCTAACACTGACCGCACCCTTGTTTTTCCCGATTTTATCCGCCTTGGTAAATACCAATGAGAACGGCATGCCCATCTCTCCCAGTTTGTTGATGAAATTGATATCCAATTCCTGAGGCTCCAGACGAATATCTACCAATACAAATACTGATTGAAGATTTTTACGGTGTTTGAGATAGTTGTCAATCATTTTCTCCCATTTCTCGCGCATGGACTTGGAGATAGAAGCATAGCCATAGCCTGGCAAATCCACCAGATACCAACGTTTGTCCACCTCATAATGGTTGATGGTTTGGGTTTTGCCCGGTTTTGATGAAGTCTTTGCCAAATCCTTATGATTTGCTAGCATGTTGATTAACGAGGACTTACCCACATTGGAACGGCCAATGAAGGCTACTTCAGGTAAACGGTCCGCTGGGCATTTTTTATAATCTACCTCGGACTTGAGAAATTTTACACTCTTGATTTGGTAATCCATGATTATTTAGGTTTGTCTAGATGCTATACGCTGCTGGAGTTTGTTTTCAATGGACACAGATCCGCTACACACGACTCCACAAACTGGTTCTATCTTCCCGACAGCCACTGGTTGGGATTCAGATAGACATTGTTCTTCCACACCTCAAAATGGAGCTCATAAGTGTTATTCGTTGATGAGCGGGCCACCGTGCCAACGCTTTGCTTGGTATTCACCTTATCCCCTTTCTTCACATTGACAGATGCAAGATTCTGATATACAGAAAGATATTCCCCATGACGAATCATCAGCACCTTGGTACCCATCACATCCAACACACCTGTCACCTCGCCTTGGAAAACGGCCCTGACGGAAGTATTCGGTTCCACCAGGATGTCGATGCCGCGGTTCTCAATCATCACGGAAGGCACATCGGGGTGCGGATAGCTACCGAAATCACCTACCTTGGCGCCTTTGGCCACCGGCCATGGCAGCTTGCCCTTGTTGTTGGCAAAGGAATTGCTCACCAACTGCTCGTCGGGAGTCAGCACAATCTCGTTTTTGGAACTTGTTTTGCTGCTACTGGCGGTGGAGGTATTCTTGTTAGATTTGGCTTTAGCGGCTTTGGCGGCTTCCTCAGCTTTCTTCTTGTTGGCCGCCACAATCTCCGCTTCAATAGCTTTCTTGATGGCCACATCCAGTTCTTTTCTCTTTTTCTGTTTTTCCTGAAGTGCGCTAGCCAGCTGTTTCTCCTTTTGTTTCAGCTCCTGTGCCTTCTTGGTGGTTGCGGTTCTATCCATCTCCAACTTCTTGATCTCAACTTCCTTGCCCTCCAGTAAAGCCAATTTCTCGGCTTTCATCTGCACAATCTCCTCATTCTTCAACCTGATTTCCTCCTGCGTTTTCTCTATCAGTTCCACCTGACGCTTCACATTGTTGGCAAAAATCGAATAATACTTGATTCTTCGGAACATCTGCGAGAAGTTGTCCGACGAAAGCAGAAAGGTCACCTTGTCGATGAGTTTACGGTTTTTATAGGCCAGATACACCACCCGGGAATAATCAGACTTCATGTATTCGAGCTTTTTGCTCAAATCCTGCGACAGCTTCACATTCAGGGCCAGTTCCTCCTCCAGCTGGAAGATTTCGGTGTTCAGGGTGGTTATCAACGCCTCACGATTGGAAATCTGCTGACGCAAGACACTGATCTGCTGCAAAGAGGCATTCTTGTTTTTTTCGGTCTGTTTCAGCAGTTTCTGGGTATTGGCGATTTCCGTCTCGATTTTCTTCTTGTCATTTTTCAACTTTGCGCTTTTCGATTGCGAAAATGCGTCGAAGGGGACGAGCATCAGCGTCACTGCCAACACCGCCACCAGGAACAACAAACGGGAGAATTTATGATTTTTCATCAGCTTTAATTTACTACTTTACTATAACTTACAAAATTAGAAAGATATTACCCTCATTTTTCAATAAGAGGATAGTATTTATACACAGGGGAATGTTGAAGATAATTAGCAAATTAGTTAATTAGTAAATTAGCAAATGAATTTAATTTTGGGGAGGAATCTCGCCGCGCTCAAGGGGATTTGTGCATACGCACAAGGGTTGTCATGCTACGCACGAAAGGGGAGTCTCGCTGCGCTCGAGGGGAGAATGTCAATGTGCTAATGAGATAATGTGCTAATGTGCCAATTGAATTAGCAAATAAGTTAATTAGCAAATGTGCTAATGAATTAGAGGAGTCTTTATCGATTTACGAATTAGAATTTTTTGAAGAAATTTACGTAATTTTGCAGATTGCAACTGATTGATCAGAATAAAACAATAAAACACATGAACAAACCCTATATTATTCAGAAAAGACTGATATCCTTTGGATTTTTCCTGTTTCTTGTCATCTTTGTCTCCGCCCAGGAGATGCTTGTTGGCAGTTACAACATCCGCTATAAGAACTGGAATGACAGTGTACAGGGCAACCTGTGGCCGAAACGCTGCCAGGTCATCTGCGACCAGATCAACTTCATGGCTCCCGTCATTTTCGGCACCCAGGAGGTGCTGTACAGCCAGCTCCTCGACATGCAAAAAGCCCTGGATGGCTACGACTATATCGGCATAGGGCGCGATGATGGCAAGCATGGCGGCGAACACGAGGCTATTTTCTACAAAAAGGACAAACTCCAGCTCCTCGACCATGGAGACTTCTGGCTCAATGAGACTCCTGACAAGCCCGCCTTGGGTTGGGACGCGGCCTGCATCCGCATCTGCACCTGGGGCCAGTTTTCGGTAAAGACCACAGAGAACGACGCAACCAACAAGCAGTCTGACAGCCCCAATAAGAACGCCAAAACCTTCTACTACTTCAACCTGCACATGGATCATGTCGGTGTGGTGGCCCGGCGCGAAGCGGCCAAGCTGGTGGTGAAGCGCATCAAAGAGATGACCAATGGTCTTCCCGTCATCCTCACTGGCGATTTCAATGTGGACCAAAACGATGAAATCTACACCATCTTCACCCAGTCGGGACTGCTGAAAGACTCTTACGATGCCGCCCGCATACGCTTCGCGGAGAACGGTACTTTCAACGCCTTCAAAACGGAATACTTCACCCAGAGCCGCATCGACCATGTGTTTGTGTCGCCTTCCACACAGGTGGAGGCTTACGCTGTGCTCACCAACAGTTATTGGACCCCCAACGAGCGCTCGGATGTGAGCCAGAAGGCTTCTGACGCGCCACAGGAAATCTCCTTCAGTCCCTATACCCGCCGCAATCCCTCGGATCATTATCCCATTTTTGTAAGGTTGAAGTTGTAAAAATACCTATAGTCCCTATATAGAATTCAGAATTCAGAATTCAAAATTCAAAATTCATTTGCTCATTTGCTAATTAACCAATTTGCTAATTATCATTAGCACATTGAAAAATTCACTACCTTTGCACTCTGAAATTTTCAGTCTCAAAAAGAACCTAAGTCATTGTGGTAGAGGAAACTAAGAAAATCAAGAGTGTAAGCAGCCGACGCAATTCGCGCCGAAAAGCCACCTTGCGTGCCATGAAATGGAGGCGCGACAAGTTCAACCGGCGTTTGCGCGAGCAGGTCAACGACCTTTTGATTGTGCGCCGTCTTCCCCGCTTGTTCAAAGTCATGAGACGCAAGTCCCGCAAGGACCAGCCGCAAAGCGACTATACGCGGGGCTTGTTGCTGGGCAAATCCATCGGCTTGGGCTATGTGCCCGTATCTTTCACTTTCGGTTTGGTGGCCGTGCAGATGGGCTTCGACCCCTGGGTAGCAGTCTTCATCTCGCTCACCAACCTGGCTTCCGCCGGTCAGTTTGCCGGCATCCGCATGATTGCCGGTGGCGCCCCCGCCATCGAGCTGGCCATGACCACCCTGGTGGTGAACATCCGCTACTTCCTGATGAGTCTCTCGCTGACACAAAAGATAGACCCCAAGATGCCGACCTACAAACGCTGTATCATGGCGTTTGGCGTCACAGACGAGATTTTCGCGCTGGCGGCCATGGAGAAAGAGGATGTCAGCTTCCGTTTCTTCACGGGCCTGATGACCTGCCCGATTGTCGGCTGGACCCTGGGCACGGCGCTGGGCGCTTTCGCCGCCGAGCTGATGCCCGCCATGGTGCAGGCCTGTATGGGCATTGCCTTGTACTGCATGTTCATCGCCATCATCGTACCGCCCTCCAAGACCAACAAGAAGATATTCTACGCCATCCTGATTGCCTCGGCCCTGTCATGCATGTTCAAATATGTGCCCGGCATCAACCAGATTTCGCAGAACGGCGGTGGCTGGTCGCTGATCCTTTCCGCTATCGGAGCAGCCTCCCTCTGCGCCACTTTCTTCAAATCTGACGAGGTCGCCGATGAGGCGGAGAGAAAGGAGGTGGCACGATGAGTCTGTTCACCTTCTCCACCGCAGGCATCATGCTGGCTGTCATGGCCCTCACCACCTATTTCATCAGGGTGACACCCATGGCGGTGTTCCATCGCAAACTGGAAAACCGCTGGTTCAAGGACTTCATGTTCTACATTCCCTTCTGCGTGCTGGCCGCCATGACCTTCCCCGACGTCATCTATTCCACCAAAAGTCTCACCTCAGGTGTGGTCGCCACGGCGGTAGCCCTCATCATGTCGTGGCGTAAGCGCGACCTGCTCACCGTCGCCATCGGAGCCGTCCTTGCCGCCGTGCTTGTGGAATACCTCAAAATGGTGGCGTTCTAAAATTTTCACTTTCGTGTTTATTCAGCCAAATCACACCTAAAATATGTAAATTTGGCTAAATAAATTTTTTTATTCGGCCATTTCAATAATTTTTTGTATTTTTGCATTACAGAATTTACGTAACGGAATTTACGTAATGATTAGATATAAATAATAGAGCTTGAACGATGAAAAAAAATGGTTTACCGATTGCCTAACGGATACATTGTATATGACCGTTTCCTCGGCATCTGGCTCAGCAGACTGTAATCAGCACATTAATGATTTGAATTCAGAATTCAGAATCCAGAATCCAGAATTCAATATCTGTGCAATTTTTCAGTTGAATTTTGAATCTTGAACTTTGAATTCATTATTCTGTCCCCTAACACCTAATCCCTGAATTAACATTTCCCTGTGGAAAGCATAACGACCTTCGGGTCGTTTTTTTGTTGATAACTTTCCTTCCCGCTCCAAAAATTTCCATTTTTTTCCAGATTTCTCCGAAAATCAACAATCCATTGTGGAAAAATTTGGAAAGTATTCCTTTTATAAACCATATATTATTGATTATCAGTAAAATATAATTTATCCGTCAAATTAATTTTATTTACTGAAAATCAATATTTTAGCTCAATAACGTCTCATCATAGAAAATTTTTCCTTTTTTTTCCACGTTGATATACAATAAGTTATAAAAAATATTTATCTTTTTTCGGACAAAAAGATAAAATTGTGGAAAACGCATTGAAATTTTCTCTATTTTTGCGAGTGAATAATACCAAAGAAAAGATGTTAGGTTTCGATTACGGATATTGGGAAGTTGCCATTGAGAAGCATGGACGCATCAAGTTGCCGACCATGCTGCTGAAGTCTTTGGCTGAAGACGACCGTAAGAGTTTCGTGATCACCCCAGGGTTCGGCAATCACATCGCCCTGTGGACCATGAAAGCCTATCAGAAACAAATTGACTATCTTAATTCCTTGGATAGAAACATTATAGCAATCAAGAAATACCGCAACGCATTTCTTACGCGCAATACCTTTGTGGAGTGTGACTCACAAGACCGTCTCGTCATCCCCAAAGCTTTCATGGAGCTGTATCATATTGACCGTGAAGTGGTTTTGCTCTTGGACAACGGCAAAATTGAGTTATGGAACAGTGAGGAATACCACAAAGAGTTCGACATGACCCCAGAAGAATTGAACCAGTTGAACGAAGCCATCCATCTTGGACAATTTAATACTGCGCGAAAGGAGGAAACCAATGAGTTACCATAGCCCTGTCCTCCTTGCGGAATCCGTTCAGCAACTGGTCACCAATCCCTCCGGCTCCTATATCGATGTCACCTTCGGCGGTGGCGGACATTCCCGGAAAATCTTGGAAAGCCTGAATTCCGACGGCCGTTTGCTGGCTTTTGACCAAGACCCCGACGCACAACATAATATTATAGATGACGAGCGCTTCCAATTTGTTCCAAGCAATTTCCGCCATCTGAAAAAGTTCGCCCAATATTATAAATGTTGTCCCGCCGACGGCATTTTGGCCGACCTCGGGGTGTCGTCCTACCAGTTCGACACGGCGGAACGGGGCTTCTCTCACCGCTTTGACGGAGCTTTGGACATGCGCATGAACCAACAGAAAGGGATTTCCGCCCGTGAAATCATCAACGGCTATGCCCCCGAACGCCTGGCTTCGATGTTCTACACCTACGGCGAACTGCCCAACGGCAAACAACTGGCACGCCAGATTGCGAGCGAACGCGAAAAAACCGAAATCGCCACCACCGCGCAATTGGTCGCAGCAGTAACACCGATGCTTCCGAAAGGCAAAGAGAACAAAGTGCTGTCGCAGCTTTTCCAAGCCATCAGAATAGAGGTGAACGACGAGATGGCTGTGCTGAAAGAGTTCTTGAGCCAAACGGTGGAATGCCTGAAACCGGGAGGCCGGCTGGTGGTCATCGCCTACCATTCGCTGGAGGACCGGTTGGTGAAAAACTTCATGCGTTCGGGCAAATTCGAAGGCGAAGCCGACAAGGACTTCTTCGGCAACCTGATGACCCCGTTCACCCTGATTACCCGGAAAGCCATTATCCCCGACGAGGACGAAATCGCCGTCAACCCCCGCGCCCGCAGCGCAAAATTAAGAGTCGCAGAGAAAAAATAATACAAGATGATAACCACTGGCAAACAGGAACCCAAAGAACCCAAAACCAAGGATGACAGCTTCTGGAAGCAACTGCTTTCCGGCGACTTCCTGTTTGCTCCGGAAACCGTCCGCTGGTATCCTTACATCACCTACGTCTTCCTGCTGATGATTCTGATTGTGCTGAATGAACACAACATGGATGCCAAAAGACAACGAATCAAACAGCTGGAGACCGAATACAAGCAGACTATCAGTGCACTGAAACACAACAACCAGTACATCCTCTATGATAAAACCAGCAGTTGAAACAGATGCTGAACAACAGAGGTTTCGAGAAAAACGACAAACAGATCTATAAAATCATCGTACAAACCCCAAAAGAAGATGCAGAATAACGAGAGAACAGGAACCAAACGTTTCAGCACAAGAATGGGAGTCATCCTGTTCTTCGTGTTGTTGCTGGGTGTTTGCTGCTTTGGCAAAATCCTGCATCTCGTCATTTTCCAACGCGCACTTTACAGCGGCACCTCTTCCAAATGTCTCGACAAGACCCAGGAGGGATGGGAGCAGAATCCCCTTGCCCAAGACAAGAGCTGCGACTGCTATGTCATAGCCAATAACGTGCGCCCCGTAAGAGGAGAGATTTATGATGACCAGAATCGCGTGCTGGTCAGCAATGTCACCGTTTTCGACCTCACGATCGACGGTCGTATCTTCGCTTCCAAAGACACTATCTATGTTCATTCCGCCGCCAAACTGAACAAGCTGGTGGAAACGCTGAGCGCGGAATTCTATAATCACTTCAAAGACAAATTCCCCAGAAACGACCTGCAATACTATCGCAAGAAATTCACCTATGCGCTGATAGAGCAGCACAATGCGCTCATCCTGCAGTCCAACGAAAGCAACGAGCAGCGATGGGTCACCTCCGAGGATACCGCCTTTATCAATCATCTGCCCATGTTCTCCGAGAAGCCTTGCAAACGCTGTGTCAACTACACCTACCACACCGTGCGTATCAACCCCTACGGAGACCTGGCCAAACGAACTTTAGGCCTGAACATCGGCGACCGCCAGTATGGTATGGAATACTACTTCGATGAACAGCTCGCCGGCATTGAAGGCTCTCGCAAATTTCTGTATGTCAACAAAGCCCGTCTGCCCTTAAATGAATATGTAGAGCCTGTTGACGGTTATGACATCCATACCACCCTGAATCTGGAAATACAGAATATCGTTCACAATGAACTGAAAGCCAAACTGATAGAATGGAATGCCGACTGGGGATGCGCCGTAGTGATGGAAACCAAGACTGGTGAGATCAAAGCCCTCTGCAACCTGCGCCGCGCCAATCGTGACGGCAGCGACTATACCGAAAGCGACGAATATGTGCTGCACAAGATGGTAGAACCGGGATCCACTTTCAAGATTGCCTCTGCCCTCGCCTACCTGGAGAAGAGAAATGGCAATGACAACGAAACATATCCTATTCTGTATCATGAATTTGAGAGGAAGAGCAAGGACGGCAGCAAAAGCTACAAATATGTAAAATACGATGAAAAAGGAAAGAAAGAAGACAGAGGCTATCCCATCGATGTCATCCAGCGCTCATCCAATGTAGGTATCGCCTCTATGATTTTCGACGCCTTCGGCGATAATAATTACAAAGACTACCTGAAGAAAATCGACCAACTCTACATCACCACCTCTTTCTCCACGCAGTTAGGCAAAGTGCAGGCTCCCAATCTTAAACGAAACGCCAAAGACTTCCACACCTACTACAACACCTGTTTTGGTGCGGGTTTCACCATGACTCCTATCCAAACCCTGGTCTATTACAACGCCATCGCCAACAACGGCAAAATGCTGGCCCCCCTCTTTGTCAAATACGTCACCAAAGCCCATGAGACCGAGCCCTTGCAGACTTTCCAGGCGGAAGTCCTCAACGAGCGCATCTGCAGCCAGCAAACCATCGACAAGGCCAAGAGCTACCTGGAAGCTGTGGTCACCGGCGAGCATGGCACCGCCCGCTACTATCGCAAACCCAACTTCAGCTTTGCCGGCAAAACCGGTACCCGCGACATCTGGGACGAGGACCTCAAGGCCTACAACTACAGCAAAAACAGTGTTTCCTTCTGCGGTTATTTTCCCGCCGAAGACCCTCAATACACCTGTCTGGTATTCATGTACAATGTATCCAAGAAGAGCTCCATTGCCGTGGATGTTTTCACCCGCATTGCACAGAACATCATGAATACAGCCAACTATGGCGCGCTGCAACTGGTGAATCACGAGAACGGCACTCAACTGCCCCGCACATACGTGGTCAACTCCGCCCAATACCAGCTCATCATGAAGCAATTGGGCATTGCTTACCCCAAAAACCAGCTGCCAGCGCCCTACGTCACCACCGGCTTGCGCGACGACTACTCTGTGATGTTGAAATCCTCGCGTTTCAAAAGCGGCGATAAAATGCCGAATGTGACGGATATGATCGCATCCGACGCCGTCAGTGAACTGACGCGAGCCGGATATAAAGTGAACATCAAAGGCTACGGAGTGGTACGCCGACAGGATTTGAACACGGCCACCAACACCGTAACCCTCTATTTGGAATAATCAAAATAAGCAATAGCAATGAAAACTTTATCTTTTTTATTGCAACACATTGGAGAATATGAACTTGTCGGTTCCGCCGAGCGTCAGGTGGAGGCCATCACCTTTGATTCGCGCAAGGTGAATGCCCCCGACACCCTGTTTGTTGCCCAGCGTGGCACCCACGTGGACGGCCACAGTTTCATCGGCAAGGTCATTGAACAAGGCGGCCGCATGGTTTTGTGTGAGGAATTGCCCGCAAATATTGACGGACAGGTTAGCTACATCAAAGTACCCAACAGTGACATCGCTCTGGGGCTTATGGCCAGTGCCTTTTACGATTTCCCCAGCCAGAAACTGCATTTGGTAGGCATCACCGGCACCAACGGCAAAACCACTACCGTCACGCTGCTGTACCGCTTGTTCAACAGCATGGGCTACCCCTCTGGACTGCTCTCCACCATTGAGAACCGCATTTTAAACGAGGTTATCCCTACCACTCACACCACCCCCGACGCCATCGTCCTGAACGAACTGCTGCACCGCATGGTGGAAGCTGGCTGCCAATACTGTTTCATGGAAGTCAGCTCGCACGCCATCTGCCAGCATCGCATCACCGGACTGCACTTCACAGGCGGCATCTTCAGCAATATCACCCACGACCATCTGGACTACCACAAAACCTTCGCCGAATACATCAAAGCCAAGAAGAAATTCTTTGACGAACTACCGGAAAGCGCTTTCGCCCTGACCAACATCGATGACAAGAACGGCTTGGTGATGACCCAGAACAGCAAAGCCAAGGTTCAGACTTACAGTCTGCTGAAAGCTGCCGATTTCAAAGGAGTGATCTTAGACAATGACTTCACCGGTCTGCAGATGACCATCAACGGACATGAAGTGTATTTCAACCTGTGTGGCCGATTCAACGCCTACAACCTACTGGCCATCTATGGCACCGCCATCCTGCTGGGTATGGATTCCGCCGAAGTGTTACGGCAAATGAGTGGCTTGGGCAGTGCCGCCGGCCGTTTCCAGCTGATTCGCAACTCTGAGGGAGGCTCCGCCATTGTCGATTACGCCCACACCCCCGACGCCCTGAAGAATGTGCTCTCCACTATTACCGACATCACGCAGCATAGCGTGAACATCATCACCGTGGTGGGCTGCGGCGGCGACCGCGACAAACTGAAACGCCCTGAAATGGCCGCTATCGCCTGCGAATACAGCGACAAGGTCATCCTGACCTCCGACAACCCCCGTACCGAGAAACCCGAGGACATCCTCAACGACATGCTTCAAGGGGTGGGTGCCGACCAAAAACGCAAGGTGCTGGTCATTGAGAACCGCCATGAAGCCATCAAGACCGCCTGCATGCTGATGCAGGGCAAGGATGTGCTGCTGGTAGCCGGCAAAGGCCACGAAAATTATCAGGAAATCAACCACGTGAAACATCATTTTGATGATACCGAAGAAATAAAAACAAATTTCAACCTATAAACTAACGGACGCGATGAATCGCGTCCCTACATTCTTGAATTTTGAACTTTGAATTCTAATCACTAATCACTGACCCCTGACCACTGACCCCTAATCACTAATCCCTAACCCCTAAAACCTAACCCCTATGCTGTACTACCTTTTCGACTGGCTTCAACAATACAACTTCCCCGGCGCGGGTATGTTCCAATACATCTCCTTCAGAGCCGGTGCCGCCATTATGCTGTCGCTTTTCATCTCGCTCATTATCGGCAAAAGCGTCATCAAGAAATTGCAAAAAGCGCAGATTGGCGAAACCATCCGAGACCTCGGTCTTGAAGGACAGCTTCAGAAAAAAGGCACTCCCACCATGGGAGGTCTCATCATCATCGCCTCCATTATCATTCCGGTGCTGCTGGTCAACAAGCTGGACAACATCTATATTATCCTGATGATATTCACCACTTTGTGGTTAGGATGTCTGGGATTCGCCGACGACTATATCAAGGTCTTCAAGAAAAACAAAGAAGGGCTCTCCGGAAAGAAGAAACTGATTGGTCAGATTGTTTTAGGCTTGATTGTGGGTATTGTGATGTGCTTCCATCCCGATGTGGTCATCAAAGAGAAAAACACTACCGTAAACCAGCAAGTTGAAACCACAGACGTAATCAGCACTGACGAGGCCGACCAGGCTTCCAACGTCTTCAGCAAAATTCCCGCTCAACACAACTCTACCAAGACCACCATCCCCTTTGTCAAGAACAACGAATTCGACTATGCATGGCTCACCAACTGGACGGGTGACAAGACGGGGTTGCTGTCATCGTTGGTGTACATTCTGGTCATCATTTTCATCATTACCGCCGTCTCTAACGGAGCTAACCTCACCGACGGACTAGACGGTCTGGCCATAGGCACCGCGGCCATGATTTCCATAGGAATCGCCATACTGGCCTATGTGTCGGGTAACAGCATCTTCGCAGACTACCTGAACATCATGTATATCCCCAACATTGGCGAGTTGGTAGTCTTCATCGCCGCTTTGCTAGGGGCATGTCTCGGCTTCTACTGGTGGAACTGTTTCCCCGCACAGGTGTTCATGGGTGACACCGGAAGTCTCTCCTTGGGCGGCATCATCGCTGTTTTGTGCATCATCATCCGAAAAGAATTACTGATTCCCGTCCTCTGCGGCATCTATCTCATTGAATCAGTTTCCGTCATTATCCAAACGAGTTATTTCAAATATACCAAGAAAAAATATGGCGAAGGCAAGCGCATCTTCCTGATGGCACCTATTCACCACCATTATCAGAAAAAAGGCCTGCATGAGACGAAGATCGTACAGCGATTCATCATCATCGGCATCCTGTTAGCAGTAATTTCAGTAGTAACATTAAAAGTACGATAAGATATGGCAACAAACAAAAACATCGGGTACAACGTATTCCCCACCACCGACAACCGCAGCAGCATGGCTGCTGCCGTAGCGGGCAGACTGCTCCACGCACGTAACGAAAGCTTGAACGAATCCATGTCCGACTTCGAGGGCAGCGCCAACAACCTCGAGCTTATCAAGACCATCGAAGGCAGAGATTTCATCAACGACTCACGATCCACCAATGCCAACGCCGTTTGGTTCGCGCTGGAAAGCATGACCAAACCCACCACCTGGATCATGAGCATTGACAAACGCGAGAATATCAGCGACAGCCTTGTGGACATTATCAACGAGAAAGTGAAACACATCATCATCGTGGATGTTTACAACACGGAAGTTTACGATTTCTTCTCCGGTTTGGACAAGACGGTGGATATCTGTGAAAATCTGGAAGATGCTGTTCGCACCGCCTATTATGCTTCCGCTGCCGGCGATGCCATCCTCTTCGCCCCCGGCACCACCAGCTTCGGCATGTACCACACCTACCGCGAAAGAGGTGACAAGTTCAAAGATGCGGTAGCACAGTTGTAAACTAGGAATCAGGTTTCAGGTAACAGGTTTCAGTGATTAATGTCCGATACCTTTTACCTAACACCTGACACCTATAACCTATAACCTATTATGAATCTACGGGAGAAAATAAAGTTCAAAGGAGACAGGGGCATCCTGATCATCACCATCGTGTTGTCCTTGATTTCGGTATTGGCAGTGTTAAGTTCCGCCAAATCGACCTCTGTTTTCATTCACCACCTGTTCAACCTCGCCCTATGCTTTGTCGGTATGTTTGTTGCCTATAAAATCAACTACCGGGCATTGTCGAGGCTGGCACTCATCTCCCTGTTTGCCGCTGGCATTCTACTGGTTGCAACCTTGGCGTTCGGTAATGAAGAACGGCGAGGCATCCAGATCGGCTCCATAGAAATCCAGACTTTCTATTTCATTGGTTTCCTGGTCATCTTCTTTATCGCCAAATTCCTGGCCGTCCGTATCAACAACGACGCAGAGATGACGCTGCAGGACGTGTCGGGGCTCTTCATTGTCGTCTTGCTTTTCACCGGTGGCATGGCCCTCAGCAACATGTCCACCGCCATCATCTTTTTCGCCACCAGTCTGGCCATCATGTTTTTGGGGAATGTCAGAATCAAACACCTGCTGCTCTTTTGTTTAGTGGCGGTTTTCTTCGGTTCCATTTACCTGTTCGGAACCAACTCCGGGCGTTCCAGCACCTTCCGCCACCGCTGTCACTACTACATCACCAACGACAACAGCGACGGCTATGGTGACCAAATGATCATGTCAAAGGCTGCCATTGCCCGTTCAGGACTGCTGCCTGCGGGACCCGGGCAGGGGGTCATCAACAAGAGACTGCCGGAAAAAGACACTGACTACGTGTTCACCACCGTGACGGAGGAATTGGGCATCACCGCCAGCCTGATTATTCTGGCCTGCTATCTGATGCTTTTCATCCGGTCCATCAAAATCGCCAAGTGCAGCGAAGGACCCTTCGGCATGCTCTTGGCGGTAGGTATAGGTTTCTGGTTCTGCTGTCAGGGCTTGGTACACATCGGTGTCAACTGCGGGCTCCTGCCCGCCACCGGTCAAACACTGCCCTTCATCAGCCGCGGCGGCGCCTCTCTGCTCTTTGCCGGCATCGCTACTGGCGTGCTGCTCAATATCAGCAAACAGGAAGCGTGATTAATTAGCAAATTAGTTAATTAGTTAATTAGCAAATGATCTTTTAATGTGCTAATTAATTACAAAGGGGAGTTTCGCACTTCGTGCTCAAGGGGAGTGATGCTTCACATCAGGGGAGTCTCGTGCTACGCACTCGAGGGGAGAATGTTAATGTGCTAATGAATTAGTAAATTAGCAAATTAGTTAATTAGTTAATTAAAGAAATTTAATACAATGACATATTTGAGCCTACGGCCATTGCAAATATCACCATGCAGATGATAAACACGACATACAAGGCTAACATCACGATAGTCAATATTCCGCAGAATTTCCAGAAGGATTTGTTATTCCTCAGGAATTCAACCATTTGAACATTGTCATCGCATTCTACCGCCAATCTTGCAGCGGCAGAGGAACGATACAAATAAAGGGTTGGAAAAATATACAGGATTATCAAAATCAGGTATAAAATACCGAACCATTTCAAACTTAGCCCTCCAAATACTTCCATTGGAATATGCGAACCGAATGACACGATGCCTATGCAGCCTAATGCCATGAACACAAGAGCTATGGTCATCAACACGGCAAAGAATTTCATCCATTTGCCCATGCTTGACACATACAATTTTGACTCTTCCAAGAGTTGTAAATCTTTTTCTTCCATAATCTTACAAATTTAATTAATAATAAGGGTTGATAATTTTTGCAAACATACAAAAAAATATCTTTTGACATTCCGAAAACTTTTTGTAAGTTTGCAGATTAATAATTTTTAATCTGATAAACTATGGATAAATATATTGAAGAACGCGTGGCATTGTGGCTGAACGACGACTATGATGCCGACACCAAAGCGAAAATCAGGGAATACCAACAAAACAATCCCGATGAACTGACCGAGGCTTTTTACCGTGACCTGGAATTCGGCACGGGCGGTCTGCGCGGCATCATGGGCATAGGTACCAACCGCATGAACAAATACACGGTGGGTGCTGCCACCCAAGGACTGGCCAACTACCTGAAACAGCAGTTCCCCAACCAGGAAATCAGCGTGGCCATTGCCTTCGACTCGCGCAACAACAGCTCCTACTTCGCCGACATCACCGCCGACGTGCTTTCCGCCAATGGCATCACCTGCCATTTGTTTCCGGAGCTGCGCCCCACCCCGGTGCTGTCCTTCGCTGTACGTTACCTACACTGCCAATCGGGTGTGATGGTGACCGCCTCGCACAATCCGAAAGAATACAACGGCTACAAGGTATATTGGAATGACGGTGGCCAATTGGTGCCTCCCCACGACAAGAATGTCATCGCTGAGGTCAACAAAATCAAATCGTTGCACGACACCAAATGGGAACGCAATCCCGACAAAGTGCATATCATCGACAGCAGCCTGGACGAGGCTTACCTGAAGCTGGTTCACGGCTTGTCGCTGCATCCGGAAGCCATCGCCGCCCAGAAACAATTGAAAATCATCTACACCCCGCTGCACGGCACCGGTATCACCATGGTACCCAAAGCCTTGAAGATGTACGGTTTTGAGAACATCAGCATCGTCAAGGAGCAGGCTGTCAGCGACGGCAACTTCCCCACCGTGAAGTCGCCTAATCCCGAGGAGAAAAGTGCTCTCGTAATGGCTATCGCCCAGGCAGAGACCGAAAAAGCTGACCTGGTGCTGGCCACCGACCCCGATGCCGACCGTGTGGGTATCGCTGTGCGCAACTCCAAAGGTGAGATGATACTGTTGAACGGTAACATGACCGGCTCACTGCTGGTACACTATCTGCTATCCCAGTGGAAGGCCCTCAACAAAATCAACGGAAAGCAGTTTGTCGTCAAGACCATCGTCACTACCGAACTCATCAAGCGCATGGCCGATGCCTATCAGGTACCTTGCTTCGATGTGCTGACCGGCTTCAAATACATTGCGGAGAAAATCAAAGAGCATGAAGGCCAGATGACCTTCATCGGAGGCGGCGAGGAAAGCTATGGCTACCTGGCCGGCGACTTTGTAAGAGACAAAGACGCGGTTATCGCCTGCTGCCTCATCGCCGAAATGACCGCTTTCTATGCCAACCAGGGCAAGAGCCTGTACCAGATGCTGCTTGAAATTTACCATGAATACGGCTTCTACAAAGAAGACTTGCTCTCGCTGACCAAGCAAGGCAAGAGCGGTGCCGAGGAAATCGCTGCCATGATGGTCAACTACCGCAACAATCCCCCCAAGGAAATCGGTGGACAGAAAGTAGTGTTGATGAAAGACATCCAAGCGGGCATCGCCTATCACTTGGACAAAGGTACGCAGGAAACCATTGCCCTGCCCAAATCCAATGTGCTGCAGTTCTTCACGGCCGACGGCTCCAAGATCACCGTCCGTCCCTCCGGCACCGAACCGAAAATCAAGTTCTATTTCGGTGTAGTGGGCGAACTGCCCGATGTCCAGCAGTATGACGAGGCCAATGCTGCCCTGCAGGCGAAGATTAAGGGGATTATTGAGGAGATGAAGCTGTAAAGGGTGAGAAGGTGAGAAGGTGAGAAGGGAAGGCGTACACTGACGTGTACTCGGGGAGACGGGGAGACGGGAAGACGATAATCTAACCGAGTGAGCGAAGCGAATGACTCCCCGAGCGAACAAAGTGAGCGACTCCCCGAACGAGCGAAGCGAATGACTCCCCGAGCGAATGAAATGAGCAACTTCCCGAGCTCGCGCAGCGAGCGTCTCAACGTACAAACAAATCAACGATTCAACAACTAAACAAAAAAATAACATGATCAACCCAAAACTCTTAAACCCCCAAAGCATCGTGGTGTGCGGTGCTTCCAGTGACATTCACAAACCCGGCGGAAAAGCCCTGAAAAACCTGTTGGAGAGCCCCTTCAAAGGCCAGATATACGCCGTCAACCCCAAAGAGACCGAAGTACAAGGCGTGAAGTGCTACGCCAAAGTCGATGACCTTCCGCAGGTAGATTGCGCCATCCTCTGTATCGCCGCCAAATTCTGCGCCCAGACCGTAGATGTGCTGGCCAAGGAGAAAGGCTGCCGAGGCTTCATCATCATCAGCGCCGGCTTCTCGGAAGAAAGCCACGAAGGTGCTGAAATTGAGAAACACATTGTGGAGACCATCAACAGCGTGGGCGGCTCACTCATCGGTCCCAACTGCACCGGCTTCCTCAACGTGAACTATGCCGGCTGCTTCGACACGCCGATTCCGAAACTCGACCCCAAGGGTGTTGATTTTATCACAGGTTCCGGTGCTACGGCTGTGTTCATCAAGGAATACGGTATGAGCAACGGTCTGAAGTTTAACAGCGTGTGGGCTGTGGGTAACAGTGCCCAGTTGGGTATCGAAGATGTACTCGAGCATCTGGACGAAACCTTCGATCCTGAAAAATCCTCCCACGTCATCATGCTCTACATGGAAAAGATCGGAGATCCACAGCGTTTGCTGAAACACAGCCGCAACCTCATCAACAAGGGCTGCCATATTGCCGCCATCAAGAGTGGTGGCTCCGCTGCCGGCTCACGTGCCGCCTCATCACACACCGGTGCCTTGGCCACCAACGACGCCGCTGTGGATGCCCTCTTCCAAAAGGCAGGTATCGTGCGCTGCCACAACCGTCAGGAACTGACCACGGTTTGCGGTGTCTTCATGCACCCCGAACTCAAGGGCAAACGCTGCGCCGTCATCACCCACGCTGGTGGTCCTGCAGTAATGCTTACCGATGTGCTTTCAAACGGTGGCATGGAAGTGCCCCCATTAAAAGATCATCCTGCCAGCCCTGCCCTCTTGGCGAAACTTTTCGGTGGTTCCTCTGTAGGCAACCCCATCGACTTCCTCGCCACCGGTACTGCCGAACAACTCGGCTATATCATTGACACGGTCGAGAACGAATACGACGAAATTGACTTCTCTGTGGTCATTTTCGGCTCTCCCGGACTGTTCAGCAACAAGGAGGTGTATGACCTACTTGACGAAAAGATGAAGACTTGCAAGAAACCCATCTTCCCCGTGCTGCCCTCCATCATCAACGTGAAAGACGAAATCAACGATTTCATCGCCAAGGGCCGCATCAACTTTCCCGAAGAATGCGTCTTAGGCAATGCTCTCGTGAAAGTCTATAACACTCCGAAACCTCAGTCTGAGCACGTGGAATTACCTCAAATTGATGTGGCCCGCATCCGTAAGACCATCGACAAATGTGGCAACGGATACATGGAGATTGCCGACTACAATGAACTGCTGGATGCTGCTGGCATCAGCCGCAAGAAATCCGTAGAGGTCTCCAAGAAGGAAGATGCCTTGGCCTTCGCCAAAGAGGTTGGTTGCAGCAAAGATGTTCCCTTGGTGATGAAGGTGGTCGGTCCCCTGCATAAATCTGACGTAGGCGGTGTTACTTTGAACGTGAAGGACCTGGACACCGTCAGCAAGGAGTTCGACCGTCTGATGGCCATTAAAGACACCTACGCAGTGGAAATGTACCCGATGCTGGACGGTACCGATGTCTATATCGGCGCCATCCGCGATGATAAATTCGGACACCAGATTTTCTTCGGCCTGGGTGGTATCTTCATCGAAGTGTTGAAAGACGTGCAAAGTGCATTGGCACCCATCACCGCTGCCGAAGCCAAGGAAATGCTCACCAAGCTGCGTGGCTACAAGATCCTGCAGGGCGTTCGTGGACAGGAGCCGGTCAACATTGACCTGTATGCCGATCAAGTTGCCCGTGTAAGCGCACTGGTACAGGCTGCTCCCGAGATTGCCGAGATGGACTTGAACCCGCTATTGGGCAACCCACGATATGTGACCGCTGTGGATGCCCGTATCCGCTTGGAGAAATAGCAAATACATTACAAAAGCTTATACAGGAAAATCCCCGTTTATCTTTTGATAGGCGGGGATTTTTTTTACGTATGTTTCTCACGGAAGCGACGCCGTGATATTTTCAGCTTAAGGCTGGGTTACCGTAACGGTAATCGGATTGCCGTTCACAATACAGTGCACTCCATTAATCTCGAACACACAATAGGCGTCATATACCGTTGTCTGGGTGGGATGATGGGTGGTGTTACCCGAAGTATGTGAGGAATAGATCTGGCTTCCATTGGCTTTCCAATAATAGGTCCAGTTCTCATACGATATTCCAGCAGGGAATTGTGACGCGTATTGACCATTGGGATCCAGATAGTATTCTATGGGTTTCCATCCCTCGTACGAGCTTACGGTGATATATGCCGTGGAGGACAAAGTAACCGTATCGCCTGCCGTTACAGTAAGCGGTGTGGCTGTCGGATTATAATCCTCCGGACCCCACATCGTTACACTGCTAATCTCTCCATACAAAACGCCTCCATTACAAGTCCTTAATATCATATAAGGACGGTAATACCAAGTCTTTTTACAATATTCCAAACCTATCTTATGGGTATACAGCGTATCGTCAACATTCGTAAATGAAGCGGGCAGGCTAAATTCGCTGTTGTAGGTTTGAATATCATCCGGATTATCAGAAATAAGGAAACCATAACTTGCCACTTCAAAATTGGAATAGTTTTCAACTTTCGCCTTAAGTGTAATACCCTCATTGGTGAACAACTGGGTTTTGTTCAAGCCATTAGCAGGATATGGAACTGCCGTGGCAAGCGTAACAGGAGTTGTTAATGGCACACAAATTTCAATAGGATCACCTGCTTGATTGGCACCAGCGGTAGTACAATTCACTGTGGTGATATAAGGTGTCACTGTAATCATACTTCCACGATATGCTGGTTGAATCGGAATAGTAGCTACCAAACTTCCGTTCTGACATGTAGCGGAAATCGTGGAAGAACTTCCGCCACTCACGGAAACCCGGTAATATGCTCTACTGATCAACGACGAGGAAATAAAGTCATCCAGAACAGTAGAGACAACCATGCTGGTGGTCGTTGGCTCAAGTGGATTAGGAGTATAAGTGGTAGCCCCCATAGTAGGACATTCGTGCATCATAATGGTGAACGTTCCATTACGATAAGTAACCGTATAGTTGCCCTGGGTCGCAGCACCCGATGAAACAATGGTATAGGTTCCCACTCTATCTCCCGATGCACGTCTGACACTGTAGGTCAACGCATCGCTGCCAAACAACCCGGTAACCGTAGCGGTAAGAGGCGGGTCGGCTTCTCCATAATATTTGCTGGCATCATTGGCTTGCACCACTGCCACTGCACGTGCAATGGTCAAAGCACCATCGGTAAGCGCAAAGCTGACATTATAGTTGTTGTTATTGGCACTGAATTGACCAGCCGACAAGCCCATGGGGTATGTTCCCGCATCGGTACCCGTCGCAACAGCACTTGCCGGACCTGTAATCTCACTGGCTATCAGTGTAGCACCTGCCGGAATATCCAGATTATACCCACTCACACTCTGTGCCGTACCATTATAGGTCGTGGTTGACGTATTACCCGTAACCGTCACTGTAATCGAAGCCTTGGTGATCGTGAAAACGGCATTGACATACGTCACGTTATAGTTGCCTTGAGTGGCATTGCCGGAAGCAGTAATGGTATAAGTTCCTGCATCCTCACCTACTGTACGGGTAAGCGTATATTGAATCACACTGGCGGCATCCCCGTTCTTCAAGCCACTCACCACAGCAGTCAGAGTAGGATCCGCAGTGCCATAAACCTTCGTCTTGGATTGAGCGGTCACAGTAGCCGTCGCTCTGGTAATGGTCATACTGGCATTAACGTAGGTCACATCGTAGTTGCCCTGGCTGGCAGCACCAGAAGGAGTAATGGTGTAGGTTCCGACATTCTCTCCCGCTGTACGGCTAACCGTGTACTGAATCACATTGGCGGCGTCCCCGTTCTTCAAGCCACTCACCACCGCGGTCAGTGTAGGATCCGTAGCGCCATAAACCTTCGTCTTGGACTGGGCGGTCACAGTGGCTGACGCTTTGGTAATCGTCATGCTGGCAGTAACGTAAACAACATTGTAGTTACCCTGGGTTGTTGCTCCCGAAGGCGTAATGGTGTAAGTACCCACATTCTCACCTGCTGTACGGCTGACCGTGTACTGAATCACACTAACAGCGTCGCCATTCTGCAGGCCACTCACCACAGCGGTCAGTGCGGGATCCGCGGCGCCATAAACCTTCGTCTTGGCATCAGCAGTTACGGTGGCCGTCGCTCTAGTAATCGTCATGTTGGCAGGTACGTAGGTCACATCGTAGTTGCCCTGGGTGGCAGCTCCCGAAGGAGTAATGGTGTAGGTTCCTGCATTTTCACCCGCTGTACGGCTGACTGTATATTGAATCACACTGGCTGCGTCCCCATTCTGCAAGCCACTTACCACAGCGGTCAACACGGGATCCGTAGCGCCATAAACTTTCGTCTTGGCATCAGCAGTCACGGTAGCCATTGCCTTGGTAATGGTCATGCTGGCATTAACGTAAGTCACATTGTAGTTACCCTGAGTAGTCGCACCCGAAGGAGTAATGGTGTAAGTTCCCACATTCTCACCTGCTGTACGGCTGACTGTGTACTGAATCACACTGGCAGCGTCGCCATTCTGCAAGCTGCTCACCACAACAGTCAGTGCGGGATCCGCAGCACCATATACTTTCGTCTTAGCTTGGGCGGTCACAGTGGCTGAAGCCCTGGTAATGGTCATGTTGGCAGTAACGTAGGTCACATTATAATTGCCTTGACTAGCGGCACCAGAAGGAGTAATGGTGTAGGTTCCCACGTTCTCACCCGCCGTACGGCCAACGGTGTACTGAATCACACCGGCAGCGTCCCCGTTCTGCAAGCCACTTACCACAGCGGTCAGTGCGGGATCCGCAGCACCATAAACTTTCGTCTTGGCATCAGCGGTTACAGTGGCCGTCGCCTTGGTAATGGTCATGCTGGCATTAACGTAGGTCACATTGTAATTGCCCTGGGTTGTCGCACCTGAAGGCGTAATGGTGTAGGTTCCCACATTCTCTCCCGCTGTACGGCTGACCGTATACTGAATCACACTGGCAGCATCGCCATTTTGCAAGCCACTCACCGTTGCGGTCAGTGCGGGATCCGTGGCACCATAAACTTTCGTCTTGGCTTGGGCGGTTACGGTGGCCGTCGCTCTAGTAATGCTCATGATGGCAGGAACGTAGGTCACATCGTAGTTGCCCTGGGTGGCAGCACCCGAAGGCGTAATGGTGTAGGTACCCACATTCTCTCCCGCAGTACGGGTAACCGTATATTGAATCACACTGGCAGCATCGCCATTCTTCAAACCGCTCACCGTTGCGGTCAGAGTAGGATCTGTAGCGCCATAAACTTTCGTCTTAGCTTGGGCAGTCACGGTGACTGTTGCCTTGGTGATAGTCATCGTAGCAGGAACATAGGTCACATTGTAGTTACCCTGGGTAGTCGCTCCTGAAGGAGTAATGGTATAGGTTCCCACATTCTCTCCTGCTGTACGGCTGACCGTGTACTGGATTACGTTGGTGGCATCACCATTCTGCAAGCCACTCACCACAGCAGTCAGTGCGGGATCCGCAGCGCCATAAACTTTCGTCTTGACTTGGGCAGTCACCGTGGCCGTCGCCTTGGTAATGGTTAAACTGGCAGGAACGTAAGTCACATTGTAATCACCTTGGGTAGCAGCACCGGAAGGAGTAATGGTATAAGTTCCCACATTCTCACCCGCTGCACGACTGATCGTATATTGAATCATATTGGCGGCATCTCCACCCTGCAAACCACTCACCACAGCGGTCAGTGCAGGATCCGCAGCGCCATAAACCTTCGTCTTGGCTTCGGCTGTTACGGTAGCCGTCGCCCTGTTGATCGTCAACACGCCATCCGTAAGCTCGAAGCTGACATTATAATTATCATTGTTCACACTAAAAGCATCGGCCGTCAATCCCATGTGATAGGTTCCCACATGCATACCACTTGCCACTGCATTGGCCGGGCCGATAATCTGACTTTCCGTCAATGTGACACCCGCAGGAATACTTACACTGTAACCATTGACCTGCTGTTCGCTGCCATTGTATACCACGCTACCGCTAACACCGGTAATCGTCACGGTTACCGAAGCTTTGGTAATGGTCTGATAACCATCGGTCACATTGAAGCTCACCACAGCAAAATTGTCGTTGTTATTGGTAAATTGACTTGAGGTCAAACCCATGTTGGTGGTTCCCACATCCGTTCTGCTGGCAGAGGCATTTCCGCTGAAAATGAAATCATCTTCGGAATACAGATTCGTGCTTATCTGAACATCGTATCCTTCTGTAACATGTGCATTGCCGTCATAGACCGTAGAATTATGATGACCGGTGATGGTTACGGTGGCATTAATCTTATTGATGGTCTGGAAACCATCCGTCACATTGAAGCTTACATTAGAGAAATTGGTGTTGGTATTGGCGAACTGATTGGTGGCCAAACCCATATTGCTTGTACCCGCATTGGTACGTGTAGCCGTTACATTCCCGCTGAAAGTGAAATCTGAAACGGTATAGAGCGGATTGCTGATTTCCACATCATACCCTTCCACCTCATGTGCCTGTCCGTTATAATCACTTACATTATGGTGACCCGTAATCGTCACCACCACGCCTTCAACCGCGTTAATCTGCTGGTAACCATCCGTCACATCAAATGTCACGTGGGTGAAATTGGTACTGGTATTGGTAAACTGATTGGCAGCCAGACCCATGTTGGTAGTACCCACATTGGTTCTGCTGGCAGAAGCATTCCCGCTGAAAATGAAATCTGAAATAGTATAAAGCGGATTACTGATCTCCACGTCGTAACCTTCCACCGCATGCTGCTGACCGTTATAATCACTTACATTATGGTGACCCGTAATGGTAACTATCACCTCACCAACTGCGGTAATCTGCTGATAACCGTCCGTCACATTGAAGCTCACATTGGTGAAATTGGTGTTGGTATTAGCAAACTGATTGGTAGCCAGACCCATGTTGGTGGTACCCACACTGGTTCTGCTAGCAGAAGCATTTCCGCTGAAACTGAAATCTGACGTGGTATAAAGCGGATTACTGAACTCTACATTGTAACCCTCCACGGAATGTTCCTGTCCGTCATATTCGCTTGCATCATGGTGACCGGTAATCGTGACCACCACACCATCAATAGCGGTAAGCTGCTGGTAACCGTCCGTCACATTGAAAGTCACATGGGTGAAGTTGGTGTTGATGTTGGTAAACTGATTGGTAGCCAGACCCATATTGCTTGTTCCCACATCGGTTCTGCTGGCGGAAGCATTCCCACTGAAACTGAAATCTGACGTGGTATAGAGCGGATTACTGATTTCCACATCATAGCCTTCAACACTATGCTCCTGTCTGTCATACTCACCTACACTATGATGACCGGTAATCGTGACCACCACGCCATCCACTGCCGTAATCTGCTGGTAACCGTCTGTCACATTGAAAGTCACATGGGTGAAATTGTTATTAGTATTGGCAAACTGATTGGTAGCCAAACCCATGTTGCTTGTTCCGATATTGGTTCTGCTAGCAGAGGCATTGCCACTGAAACTGAAGTCTGACGTGGTATAGAGCGGATTACTGATCTCCACATCATAACCTTCAACGGCATGCTCCTGTCTGTCATATTCACGTGCATTTTGGTGACCCGTAATGGTGACCACCACACCGTCCACTGAGGTAATCTGCTGGTAACCATCCGTTACATTGAAACTTACGTTGGTGAAGTTGGTGTTGGTATTGGCAAACTGATTGGTAGCCAGGCCCATATTGCTTGTTCCCACATCAGTTCTGCTGGCGGAGGCATTTCCGCTGAAACTGTAGTCTGAAGTGGTATAGAGCGGATT
>Ga0265300_10000263_pt1 | contig 55808 bp, 43 predicted proteins | sample AusTroGonzalo_MG_FD_193482 | JGI IMG/M metagenome (GOLD analysis project Ga0265300, IMG submission 193482) | Bovine rumen microbial communities from tropical cattle in Woodstock, Queensland, Australia - Gonzalo_03 | ecosystem: Host-associated > Mammals > Digestive system > Stomach > Rumen ... | reverse complement strand
GGTGACTTGTAAAGGGGATGGGTCAGCAAAAACTCCTTAAGCCGCTTTGGCCAGACGTGAATCGTAAGCATACGCAGTCTCTCCGTTTAGTGATTCCCTGTGGATTGTGTTGATCCAGTCCTCGAGCTGCCGGATCTGGCGTCTCGTTAGCTGGTTGAAGTCCGTTCCCTTCGGATACCACCTCCTGACGAGGCGGTTGCAGTTCTCGATGGCGCCTTTCTCGTACGAGGCGTAGGCCCGCGTGTAGTATGTCTCGGCCCTGAAGGCCCTGTCGAGCCTCTCCTGGCTGAGGAACTCGCAGCCGTTGTCCGTCGTCACGCTCCTGACCGTCGGCAGGGCCCTGCGCGCCTTCATTCGCCTGATCGCCCTGACGACCTCGTCCTGGTTGATGTGGTTGAGGTGCTCGATGACGTAGCGCCTCGAGCAGCGGTCCAGCATTACAAGCAGCCCGCCCCTCGTCCCGCTCTTGGAGACGACGGTGTCCATCTCGTAGTGCCCGAGCTCCTTCGCCTCGTTCGCGGCCTGCGGCCTGTCCCTGATCTGGCGCCTGCCGGGGACCGTCCTCGCCTCGTGGGCGGGGTTCCCCGGCTTCTTTCTCTTGCCGGGGTGGTACGGCGTCTGGCCGTGGAAGACGCCCATGTCGCCGGACTCGATGTGGTTGTAGAACGTCTTGAGGCACGGCACGTCCCTGTCCGGGAAGGCCTCGACGATCATCATCCGTGCGTCGTACGGCGAGCGCCTGAGCCGCAGCACGGCGTGCCGGAAGAGGATGGACATCGAGACGGTGAGCTTCATCTTCGCGCCCATGTTGCCCCTGCCCTCGTTGATCGACGCCCGGGCCTTGTCTATGTCGTACTCCGGATACGTCCATCGGTTGCCGCGCCGCATGATGGGGGAGGCCGCGCCGCGCCTGAACTCCCGCTGCCACGTGGAGTAGGGAACCCCGTGCAGGCGCGCGAACTCCCGCATGGAGACCGGCACCAGCCTGTTGACGTACTGGTTCCAGGCGTTCCCCAGGATTTCGCGCTGCCTGTCCGTGAGGTGTAGCCCTTCGCCCCGCCTTATGGTATACTTTCTCTTGCTCATGGCGTCGAATTTTCGTGTGCATATTTTGCTTGGTGGCTTTATGATACACGATTTCCTCGGCGCCGTGGGCGTTTTCTTTCTGCCGCGGCGGCCACCCCCATGGGGGTGGTGCAGTTTGTTTTTCGTCTTCGTCGATCCCCACGGCCTTCCTCTCTTTTTTGCTGACCCGTTAGATATTACCATTCTCATCTGCGCATGCGCGCTTTAGAAACCAAGCATTCCTTTTTTTGATATAATAGCGACATGAATAACACAACACGTCGCGACTTTGTCACGAAGACTGCCGCTCTTGCACTTGTTTCCTGCAGGGGCTCGGGGCTCTTCGCCGCAGCCGAGAAAAAGCGCCTCAACATCCTCTACATCATGACCGACGACCACGCCGCGCACGCAATCGGCGCATACGGGTCGCGGATCAACAAGACACCGCACATCGACCGACTCGCGCGGGAGGGAATGCTGCTCAAGAACTGCTTCTGCACAAACCCGATCTGCACGCCAAGCCGCGCCGGAATCCTTACTGGCGAATACAGCCACAAAAACGGCGTTCCTGTCTTCAACGACATCTCTACCGACATCAAGACCGTCGGCGGCTACATGCGCGACGCGGGCTACTACTCGGCCTTCATCGGCAAGTGGCATCTCGGCGGACCCAAGACGGTGCGCGACGCCGACTGGGACCGCTGGATGGTCTACGCGAACCAGGGCGTCTACTTCGACCCGTGGTTCTGGGAGAAGAAGGACGGCAATATCGTCAAGACGGAGTACCGCGGCGAATACGCCACGGAGAACATCACGAAGGTTACCGAGAACGTGATCGACGGCGCGCTTGCAACCGGCAAGCCCTTCTTCGTAATGATGCACCACAAGGCGCCTCACCGCAACTGGCTGCCAAGCGACAAGTACAGGGCCGCGTTCCGCAGTCTCACGCTGAAGGACATCCCACCGCCCGACACCCTCTTCGACGACTGGAAAGGACGCGCCTCGCCGATAAGGACGACGGCAATGACGCTGCTCCACCACATGCGCCTTAAAGAAGACCTGAAGCTCGCGGAATACTTCGCAGGCGGCGGCAAGTTCGAGTTCGAGGGTCGCAGCTACGAAGGCGCGAAGGACGCCTCCGGCAAGTTCATCGACGCGTGGCCCGAGGGAATGGACGACCGCGCAAAGACCGCCCTTTCCTATCTCCGCTACATGCAGGACTACCTCGCCTGCGTCCAGGCCGTCGACGATTCCGTTGGCGACATGTGCGACTACCTCGCGAGAAAAGGAATCCTCGACAACACCGTCGTCATATACACTTCCGACCAAGGGTTCTTCCTCGGCGACCACGGACTCTACGACAAGCGCTTCATCATGGACGAGGTCGCGCGCATGCCGTTTATCGCGCGCTGCCCCGCGATCATCGCTCCGGGAAGCGTCAACTCCGACATCGTGACGAACATCGACTTCTCGCCGACGTTCCTCGACATCGCCGACGAGCCGAGGCCAGGGCGCATGCAAGGCGAGAGCTTCCTCGGTAACCTCAAGGGGCAGACGCCAGGTTCTTGGCGCGAGGACTGCTACATGCGCTACTACGTCGAAGGCGGGGAACACTCGACAAGCGCGTGGTACGGCATTCGCACGAAGACCGACGCGCTCGTCTACTACTACAAGCGCAACGAGTGGGAATACTTCGACATCGTGAAGGATCCCGACGAAGTAAAGAACGAGTACTTAAGCCCCGCCTACCAGGAGCGAATCAACTTCCTCAAGAAGCGCATCACCGAGCTAAAGAAAAAGCTCGGCGACGACGACAAGTACGCGAACGCGAAAGAATACGGCCCGATAGAATAAGCCCTTGGGCTTCATTACATCGTATGGACGGCCCAGGCGGAAAGCCCCTTCTTGCCAAGGGACTCCGCGATTTCCTCCGCCCGCGCCGCAGACTCGACAAGCCCAAACACCGACGAACCGCTGCCGCTCACCGTGGCGCCAAGCACGCCCGCCGTCCTTAGCGACGCAAGCGCGTCGGAAATCTCTGGATGAAGGCGACACGCGGGAAGAGCGAGGTCGTTCACGAAAGAGGCGGCAATGCGCCCAAGGTCGCCCGTCTCAAGCGCCTCAAGACACGATTCCGTCGCCGACGGCGCGGCTAGATCACGCGACGTGCAACGCGCATAGACCTCGCGCGTCGAGGTGTTGATCCCGGGATTCACGAGCACGAGATCGAGCCGCGGACAGGCGACGCGCTCGACGACCTCGCCGCGCCCCTGCATGACGACAGGGCCGCCAAGAACGAGCGCGGGGACATCGCTCCCTACCTGCGCCCCGATTTCGCAAAGCTCCTCGCGCGAGCGCCCGATCCCCCAGAAGTCGTTGAGGGCAACAAGCGTCGCCGCGGCATCTGCGCTGCCACCGCCAAGCCCACCGCCGGCCGGGATGCGCTTCTTGACGCGAATCTCCGCGCCGCGCGAAGGGTCGAGGGCTCGCGCGGCCTTTAGGACAAGGTCGTCGGCATATCCCGTGTCGGACGAAAGAGCCGCCGAAGGCACTATCTCAAGCGTGTCGGATAGCGAGATTGGGACAACAAGTGAACGAAGCGCGTGGTATCCGTCACCACGCACTCCGAAGACCTCAAGGGTCAGGTTGACCTTCGCGTATGCCTCAGTTGTCATCTTCCTCATCGTCGTCTTCATCGTCGCACGAGTCACCCTCCATGCCGAACATCATGGCCGACATGGCGATGCCGCCGAGGCATTTGCACTCGTCAGCGGAAATGCGGAAGAACATTCGGTGGATATCGTCCTGACGCCACAGCATGGAAGCGCACCCGCCCTTCGTCTCCGTCGCCAACTGATCTAGAACGGGTTTCATCATCGCGCGCTGCTCTTCGGGCATGGCTGCAAACGACTCTCCGGCGACGGCCTTCAGGGTGGACGACAGAGAGAAGAAGGCAACGGCGTACGGCTTCTTCGACGCCGCCTCGGGAAGCGTGGCGGCAAAGCGCTCGGCAATCGGCCACTGGGGCGTGAAGTCCTTTATGGACATCGAGAGCGCATAGGCCGGCGACTTCGCGGAGAAACGGTTCTTGGCCTTGAGGCCCTTAGCGTCCTCGAGGAACTTCTCCATGTCGAACTTTTCAAAAGCGCCCTTGTCGCCCGCCGCCTTGCATATCGCCTTGGCGTCAAGCACCATCTTGAGGTCCCCCTTCTCGGACCTCGTGAGCGTGACAAACTTCACAATGTCGAGCCCGTGCTTCTTCAGAAGGACGATCAATTCAGCCCACTTCGCCTCGGAGAGCTGGCCAGAGCTTCCCGCGTCTTCCGCCTGGACGTCGGCATAGATGGCGTCCTTGCCGGCAGACGCGAACGGACTCTGCCCAAGCGGCTTGAGACCGCACTTGTCGCCTTCGCTGTCCTTGTCGAACTGCATCGTCCCGCGGATGTCGATACCGAGATCGGAGACCTTTATCCCGATCGACAGCGCCTTCGAGTAGCCAAGCGTCTCCACCAAGTCCGGATCGGCGTCCTTGTCTGCCTTTGCAGCCGCCTGAATGGCCTTGAACGCCTTCTCGTCGACCCTGAGGCGCACGACGTCGCCGTTCATCGACTTCGCCGTTGCGGGAATCTCGGCAAGCGCGAGCTTCGCCTGGTCTATCTTGTCGCTCGCGCCGACCCACTTGCCGTCCTCGGAAAACACGACGTATGTCGTCTCGTCGGAATCGTCCTCGTCGAACATGTTGCCCTTCACGACGACAACGCCGTTCGTCTCGGACGAGCCCTTGTGTCGCTTGAGGAATTCCTCCTTGGAGACGGAAATCGGATAGAGGACGGCGAACTCGAGAGTGTCGAGCGCATCTCCCGAACTCTTCGCGAACGCCTCGCCGTCAAGAAACACGACATAGGCCATAGGGGTCTTGTCGCGCACCGGGCCGAAGAACTTGAGCGTAGGCGTGTCCGCGACCATGGCGGCCATGCCGGCGGCGGCGAGCGGATTGCCCATGAAGATTCCGATCTTCGCGATGGCCGCCCCCTGGACGGTGACGTCGGCGACCTGAAGCGCCCCTATGCGCTCCCATGCAGCGAAAGCGGAAAGCGATACAGCGGCGAGTGCGGCGGCTACGAGCTTTTTCATGGGTAGGGTTCCTTTACTTGGAGTTGTTGGAAGTCAAGTCGGCGATGGCGGACGCCACGGAAGCGAAGAGCCGGTCGAGCTTCGCCATCGGAACGGTCGAGAAAGCTATGCGGATGAGCCCCGAGAGGACGATCGTGCCGACGGAATACTTCGCGACGAGATGCCGGCGCACCTTCTCGGCGTCGACGCCGATCGGCTTCACGCACATGAAATAGCCTGAGTTGAACGGCATCACCTCGAAGCGCTTCGCGTATTCGGGGTGCGTCTTGAGTATCTGGCGTATCTGTTGGTAGCGCTTCTTGAGGACGGCGAACTTCTCGCGCTTCTGCGCGGCGTATCGAGGGTCCTCGTAGGCGCGGAGCGCGAGGTGCTGGCCTATCGACGTCACGTTGGATATCCCGGAGCGGACGTTGCCCGCCGCCTTCGCCTCGAACGCCTTGAGCTGGTCGGCCGTCGCGCCCTTGAACGCGAAGGTAACGAACCCGACGCGAAGCCCCCACACGTAGTCCTCCTTCGTCGTGCCGTCAAGCTTGACGGCGAGGACGTTGCGGTGGAGATCGGAGAACTCTGCAAAAAGCGACTCGCCGTGGATGCCCTTCTCGTAGACCAGGCCGAAGTACGCGTCGTCGCAGAGAACTACGATCTTCTTGCCCTTGGCGGCGGCAGACTTGACGGCGGAGACGATCTTCTTCGCGTCGGCGAGCGTAGCCGTGTAGCCAGTCGGGTTGTTCGGGAAGTTGAGGATCAGGATTTTCTTGTCGCCGGGGGCGAGAAGCGTCTTCTTCATCGCGTCCGCGTCGAACGCGCCCTTCCTAAAGGTGTTGAAGCGCTCGACCCTGCAGCCGACGGCCTCCTTGAAGATGAGCTCGTAGTTGTCCCAGAAGAGGTCTGGGCAGACGAGCGTGTCGCGAGGCCCCGCGAACAATTCCGCACAAATGCGAATGCCGTGGGTGAGTGCGTTCGTCACGACGGGATTGGAGAACGTCTTGCCTTTGAGCGAGGGATTCTTGGCAAACTCCATCGCCCGCCACTTCTCACGCAGCTTCGGGAGGCCGAAGCTCCCAGCGTAGAGAAACGCGCGCTTGTCCAGACCCACCGCATTCCTGAAGCAGTCCATCACAAGCGGGGAACCGTCCTCCTCGAAAGCCATTCCGACGGTCGCGTTGGTTTCGCAGGACTTTGCCTCCGCGCCCTGCCCGAGAATTCCGCCGTAGGGGAAATACATGCGCCGACCGGCGGGAGAGAGGAAATCGGCCGCCGTGCCGAGCGTCTTGTTCAACTGAAGCGCCAGCTTGTTCATATTGGAGGCATATTATACCAAAAAGGAGCGGACGCGGAAACCGCAGTTTCCACGTCCGGATGTCCTTGCGCCAAAAGAGCGCGCGTTACTGCGCGGGAGCGGAGCCGTCGTCGCCGTAGCCCTTCGACTTGAGATAGTCGACGACCTTGCCGACGGTGGTGAGACTTTCGGCGTCCTCTTCGGGAATCGCCGCACCGAACTCCTCCTCAAACGCCATGATGAGCTCAACCGAATCGAGCGAGTCGGCGCCGAGGTCGTCAATGAAAGACGCCTCCGGCGTAACCTGTTCGGCGTTGACGCCGAGCTGCTCAACAATGATGTCCTTTACGCGTTCTTCAAGCTTTCCTGCCATGGTTTTTCAACTCCTTTGTTGTTGATGTGGCTATTATACTAAATTTCTGCCCCACCGCGCAAGGGGGGTAGAGCAGATTGTTTAAAATGTCAGTTCCAGAGCTTTTCTATCGCGTAGTAGGCCCTCGCCTCGCGCGAGAACACATGCACCACGACGTCGATGAAGTCGGCGACGATCCAGCCGCATTCGGGATCCCCCGCCATGCGATTGCGCTTCACGCCCGCCTCGCGCATCGCCTGCTGCGCGTTCGCGACGAGCGCCTTCAGGTGGGGCGCAGCGGAACCGGTGCCGACGACGAAGAAGTCCGTGAGCGAACTCTTGCCGCGGACGTCGTAGATTCTGACGTCCTCGGCCTTCGACTCCTCGAGCGCCTTCGCGATTACCTTTGCTTCCTCTTCTGCTTCCATGCCGCACATTATACCATATTTCCGACACGGACAAGGGGCGAAATGGTATAATGTCGCATATGTCAAAGACCTATGACCTCATTGTTCCGCTTGGATTTGCCTGCAGCTGCTCGCAGTCATTGCGCCGCGCCGGGCTCCAGCTCGCGTCATTCCCATGGGACTGGGTGGGAACTCCGCCCGCCTTGGAGAGATGTGAGTTTATCTGCAACGACTACAAGGACTGGATGAATCTCGAGGACCTCAAATGGGCAGGGAAGAACGACACCTATGGCCATGAAGAAGTGCGGAACATTCGAACAAGCCACTTTTTCATGCACGACTTCGTCCATGGAGTCCCGCTTGAAGAGCAGTATCCCGCCGTCGCGGAAAAGTACGCAAGGCGCATCGCGCGCCTCGACAGACTGCTAAAGGAGTCGAAAACGGTTCTGCTCGTTTACATCGACACACCAGTATCGCCAAGGCCCATTCCGCTGGAAGACTGCAAAAAGTCGATTGAGCTCATGTCGGCAAAGTATCCAAATGCCGAATTCAACTTCCTTCTCGTGAACCTCGAGCCGGGCCGACCAATCGAAAACCGCATAGACGAAACGCCCATGCCGAGCATCCGCCGCATTGCCTTTGACTTCAAAAGCCGCGAACCCGACGCCCCCGTCTTCGCAGTAGACATCGAAGTGCTGGCAAACCTGCTTAAAGCCGAATACCGCGTTCGCGACTACCGTTCAAAGGAGGAGATTGCCGCCTACGCAAAGAAAAAACGCGGCAAGCGCGGAAAGAAGCTTCGCCGCAAGATGGAGGAATTCGGCGCCTCGACGATGCCGCAATACATCCTGCACCGAATCCGCCGCGTCTGGCGGAAGATTCTGTCCGCCACAGGGCCAAAGGCGCTTGCCGCACGTGCGGCACAGCGGAAATTCGCACAGATGCTTTTGCTCGGCGCGACCCGCGAGACGGCCTTCAGGTTCCATGCACGCTGGGGGTTCATTGACAACTCGCTGTTTTCCGCCGCCTCGTCCGGCACCTTGACGACACTCGCGGACGCGCTCAAGCGGCCTGACGCGATCGCAAATGGATCGTTTACATTGGACGAGCGGAAGCAAGCGTGGCGCAGCGCAGACTTCGGGCTGGAGTTCAAGGTAAAGCTTCAGTGGAAAGAGGGAAAGGCGCCCCCGGCGAAGGCGCAGATGGACGAAGACCTCGCAGATCTGCGCGCGCGGCTCGAAAAGCTTGCCGAAGACTTCCGCACGCGTCTCGCGAACGACGAAGAGACGCTGCTCGTCTACCGTCTCGCCGAAGGCGAAGGGGCGAGCCCAAACCTGGCCGAACGGCTTGACGGGCTTGAGGCGTCCATCACCGCACTCGGCGCGCGCAACTGGAAGCTTCTCGTCGTCTGCCTCGAATCTGATTTCGCCAAGATGCCGCCGCCCTCCGCCAACCGCATCTACCGAAGCGTCCGCGCATTCACGCCGAACGAACACGAGACATGGGGAGAACTTGGCGATCCCGTCGGCTGGAATGCGATATTCACGGAGTTCGCGCCAGCAAGGATGTCGTCGAAGAAGTGCACGTCAAAGTCCTCGTAGCCGCTGGTGCAAAAAACGCAACCGCGAAAAGGAGCCCATAGCATGGACAAAGCCATAAAGGACCTAATCGTCGTACACATCGACGGGGGGATATGCTCGCAGATCAACTTCATCGCATACGGCCTCGCGGTGGCAAACCTGCTCGGCGACAAGGCCAGGATAAAATTCGACATATCGTGGTTCAAGGAGGACGGCAAGGACTGCAACGGCAGATTTGCGCGGAACTGGGATTTCCCGAAAGCGTTCCCCGAACTGCCGATAGAGGTCGCGACCGACGCCGAGATCGCCGCCGTGAAAAAGCGCCGATTCATAGACCTGACGGAGATATCGTCGCTTGAAGAGATATCAGCCCCGGCATATCTTGGGGGCTTCCCGAGAGGATGCTACAACTTGCCGGGAATGCGCAAGCTGCTGTCGGAAAAGTTCCGCCCCGCCCTCGACGAGCAGACCGCCGCAGTCGCCGAGGAGATCGCCAAGGGCCCCGCCTGCGCCGTTCACGTAAGGCGAGGGGACTTGACCATATCGTCAGTCGCATACGGAGTCCCCTGCTCGACCGAATACTTCGCAAAGACGGTCAAGATCGTCCGTGCGCTCGAGCCAAAGGCAAAGTTCTACTTCTTCTCCGATGAGCCAGACTACGTCCGTAACGAGTTGCTGCCCGCCCTTCCGCCAGACCTCGACAGCAGGATCGTAGATTTCAACGGCAGCGACAAGGGATACCTGGATCTCGCTCTTATTGCCAAGTGCGGCTACGTCATTGCGTCAATCGGCTCGCTTGGCGTATACGGCGCGTTTCTCGGCAACGGCCTCCTTATTACTCCGAAATACAATCTTGGGTGCATTCAGGCCATTGACAACGTCATCTATATCAACGAGGACCGCTCCCTCATAGGCCTCCGCCAACGCCAAGAGGAGCGAAGAAAAGTGTTCCCAGGCGTCGTGAGAATCAGATGGGGCAAGAAGCGCTCCCTGCTGCTCTTCAACCGCATCCGCATCGACTACCGCTGAGCGAAATGCGCGGCGCACGACTTCGCGGACTTCACGCGAAGAGCGCAAGCAACACCAGCGCAACGACGATGGCTGCCGCCCATATCACACGCTTTAGCCGGCGGCGCGAACGCGCGAGCTCCCTTTCGAGCCGATCGCGCTCGGCAATCACCCCAAGCGCCTTGCAGGCATAGTCAGGGTACGCCTTGAGCGTCTCGACCGCGCGGTCAACGTGTCCAGCGCGCAGTTCCGCGGCAATCGTATTCGCGGCAAGGTCGACGGCGCACGGGTTGTCGTAGCCAAAGCGGTTTTTAACGGCCTTGTAGAATGCAAGGTGCCGGAATCCGTTGCGCAGGTAGAATGCGTCTGGCGCGTCAGCCGAATTCCACCACACGCCGCCGGGATGCCGCCTGTAGACGCCCATCGCCTCGGAAATGAAGCCAATCGGCCCCTTCTCTGCGTGAAGGAGATTCGTGAACCAGTCGCGTGGCGCAATGTCAGTTGGAACGTCGCCCTCACGCCCCTTGAGCTTCCAGCGGAAGACTACGGAATTCGTCTGGATGAAGTTGTGGCGGAGGAGTTCCCCGAACGTGTATCCGCCGGGGCAGTCTTTGTCAGACGGATATATGCTGTCCTTGCGCGAGCCGTCCTCGAAGTGAACCACGACGGGATGGAAGCAGATGGAGCTTTCTGGGTGTGCGTCAAGCCAGTCGACCTGCTTTTGCAGCTTGTGCATGTCCGTCCAGTAGTCGTCGCCTTCGCAGACCGCGACGTATTCGCCGCGGATAAGCGGCCAGAGAAATTCTGACGAGACCATGACGCCCTTCGAGAGCTGGTTCTCCTTCTGAAGCACGGCACGGACAGTCCCCGGATAGCTCTCGGCATATTCGCGTATGATATCCGCCGTGCCGTCTGTCGAGGCGTCGTCGTGGACAAGTATCTCGACGGGGAAGTTTGTCTTCTGCATCAGAAAGCCGTCGATGGCCGCGCGTATGTAGGGCGCCGCGTTGTAGGCGAGACATACGATGGACAGGCGCGGCGGAGTCAGCTTGACCTCGAGGTTGTATCTCAGCGGATCGGTCGGGCTCTCGGTAATCTCGAAGCCAAACCATCTATACATCGCAAGCGGACCTGCGTTTGTCTTCACGACCGTCCCGCGCGCGACTTTCATTCCGGCTTCGGCGCTCATCGCCCTTGCGCAGTTCAACAGCCGCAGACCCCAACCCTGGCCTTTAAGCGACGGGTCAACGGCGAGGGACGACCAGTACGCGACCTTGCCCTCCTGGTCATTAGCGTAGAACGCCATGAAGCCCATCAACCTTCCGCCCTCGTCGATCGCGAGGATCGTCCCGTGCTTGAAAAGCTTCTCGATATACGGCCTAAACTCCTCGCCTCGTTTTGCGAAATGCGGCATCTGGCACAGCATGCGCTCGTATTCGTCAAAGCCATACCGCGCAAGGTCGTCAACTATGATGATCTTAGCCATCGATGGCCTCCAGTCCGTCTATCGCCAGCGGCAGGCTGCCGGTATGCACGAAAAGGACTCGCTCGTCGGGACATTTCCCTGCCGCAATCAGCCGATGAAGTCCCCACAGGGCCTTTCCCGAGTATATTGGGTCAAAGAGAATGGCATGTCTTGACAGCATCTCAGCCAGAAACCGCATCTGCTCTCCTGTCGTCCTGCCGTAGCCGCCTAAAAGCGAATCGTCGCGGATGTCGACAGGCAAAGTCGTGAATCGTGCCGTCGCCTTAAGGCATGTGCCTACATCACGGGCGATTGTAAACCCAGTTACCGGCACATCGCGAGACATGGAGCGAAAACCGTTGAGAAGACCGGCGTAGGTGCTGCCTGTGCCAACCGCCACGACGACCCTGTCGAAGAAGATCCCAGACTCGCGTTCCCATTTGCATATGCCCGTCGCCACTTCCTCGTATGCCGCCGACAGCACCTTCTCGTTCCCCTCGCCAAGGGAGTTTCCAAACACATAGTACGGACGGCCGCCGGCGGAGGATATCTCGGACATTACCCTCTCCACGACAGAAGAGACCCCGGGGCCTTTCTCGCACGGAACCACCTTTGCCCCGCAAAGACGGACTATGCGGCTGTTGGTCGTCTCCAAGTTCGCGTCTCCCTCTTCCGATGGCGCAATTATGGTACACTTCATCCCGGCACGCGCGCTGAGCATGGCGAGAACCCTGCACATGTTCGAACGGCAGTTCCCGTACCCGACCATTGAATCTGCGCCCTTCGACTTCGCGTCCTCTATGAGCTTCAGCGCAATGCGCGCCTTGTTGCCGCCGCACGCAAGCGGCAGCAGGTCCTCGCGCAGGACATAGACCTCGTCCGACGCCCAGTCCGCAAGCTTATGTATTGCGAGAGTCTCCATAGACGCGAAGTCCGATTTCCTTTCCGATCTTGACGCCGACGCGGTAATCCTCGCACCAAGACCCGTCGTCGACGCCGTTGGCCCAGTCGACGCACGCCTTGACGACGTTTGCGCCAGAGAGATGGGTGAACGGATACCCGCCGCCAAATCGCGGATTGAGCTCCACAAGGCAAGGCACGCCGTCGTCTCCGACGATCCAGTCGGAGTCCATGCACCCGAGGTGCCGACTCCACCTGCCGACCTTTTCGGCGGCCGCGGCTATGGACGGCACGTCGGCGCTCTCTGCCGCGTCCGTTTCGCCGGCACGCATGCCCAGCTTGTGTTTCACGAACGCACGGCGGAATTGGCCATCCAGTCCGTTGACAATGTCGCAGCCATACTCCTCGCCGGAAATGAACTGCTGCACTACGACCTGCGGCTGCGAGACATCGATTTCGGGACAGTTGGCGGCGAATCGCCGGGCCAGGACATCGGACAGGTTGAAGGCCCACTCGAGTTCCTTTTCAGAATAGACCTTGAAAAGACCAAGCGAGCCCTGCCCCCAGCGCGGCTTGACGATCATCGGGCAGCGGAGTTCACGCATCTTCGCGGCTGCGTCCGACAGCGAAAGAGTAGTCCATGGAACCGCAACGCCGATTTCCTCCATCGCACTGGCAGTCGAATACTTGTCGAGACATGTCGACAGCAGACGGGCATCCCCCATGACGGGCGTAGTGCCGACGGCCAGGAACCTTTCCCTGTTCCTGGCTATTACCGGCGCGTCCCAGTCGTGAAGCGAAAACAGAAGAGCTATCCGCCAACGTCTGCACAGCTCGACAAGCGAGTCGACATACCCAGGATCTGCGCTTTTCGGGACGATTTCGAAGTCGTCGGCGGCCATAAGGCCCGTCGTGTCGCGCACGCAGTTCGCGGCATAGACCTTCCCGCCGGTTCCCCGCAGCGCCTCCTTGAAATACTCTACAAGGTATGCCCGGCGTCCGACCGCAGTGAGGAGTATGTTGGTTTCGCGCATGCTCATAGCATCTCCATGACATTCTCCGCTATCGCACGCGCGTCATCGGTCGACAGCCCAAAATACGTGGGCAGCGTAAGGACGCGGCGAGCGGCATCTTCGGCGACGGGACACGTGCCTTTTGCGTATGCGTATGGCTCAAAGTCGGTGAGAAGCGGATAGAAGTAGCGCCGCGCGAATACATTGCACTTCTCCCTGAGCCCGATGCAGACGCGCTCACGCGTCTCGAAGTCCCTGAGGAGAACCGGGCAGTAGGCATAGTTTGGAGAATAGCCCGCGACGCCAGATGTCGTGAAGCGCGCGGGATCGAGGAACTTAACGCCAGAATGCCCTGCGAAGGCCGCGCAGTAAGCAGCGTGCAGCTCTGCGCGCGACGCAAGGATCTCTGGCATCGCCTTAAGGCATTCAAGCCCCATAAGCGCCTGAAGCTCGTTCATCTTGGCGTTCGTACCGACGTCAACGCAGGAAAGCTCGCCCTTGATCGCGAAGTTCCTGAGTTCCGCGAGATGCTCCCGAAGCGACTCGTCACGGAACACCAAGAGCCCTCCCTCGCAGCTGTGGAAGAGCTTTGTCGGGTGGAAAGAGTACATCGACATGTCGCCGTGCGCCTGCAACCCTGCGCCAAAGGCGTGCGCGGCGTCATAGACAATCTTGACGCCGTACTTCTCGCCGAGCCGGGCGAAGCCCTCGACATCGCATGGATGCCCATAGACATGGACCGGCACTATGGCCTTCGTGCGCGGCGTGATCGCCTTCTCCGCCGCCTCAGGGGAAAGACACAGCGTCTCCGGATCGACATCCGCAAAAACAGGCGTAGCGCCGATTCGCTTGAGCGCATGGCTCGTAGCGACAAAGGTGAAAGGCGTCGTGACGACCTCCGCGCCCGAAAGACCGAGCGCATAGAAGCCGAGTTCCAGCGCAAGCGTTCCGTTGACGAAAAGCGAAATGTTCGATTCTGGCGTCCCGAGGAAATCCGCAAGCCGCCCCTCGAAACGCTTCAGCATCGGGCCGTTGTTCGTAAGCCACCGGTTGCGCCATATCTCCTCGCAGCCGGCCTTGAACGTTTCAAGGTCGGGAAGATACGGCCTGGTGACCAGAATCGGCTCGTCAAATCTTCTCATGGACGTTATTATACTAAAACCATCAGCCGGACGCCAGTCCCACTGGGCGCTTGCGCACCTTGCCGTTGAACAGGACGCGAACAATCGGCAACCTAAGTCCTATCAGGGTTACAAGGAGGGAAATCAGCAATACCTGCGGGAATTTCGGCGTCTTGAACACGTGCAGGACGTCGCCGACGATCGTGTGGATGAAGTACACGCCGGCCGTAGCTTCGGAAAGAAGGCGTATCTTGGCCAACCTCGGATCACCAGACGTGAACGCTGTCGCCGCGAGCACCATTCCCGAAGCGCCCGCAAGAAGCAACGGACCGGCGTACCCGAAACCGTCTTTCGCCCCTGAGATTCCGCAAAGCAACAGGACGACTGGAACACACGCCGCCATCAGTCCGACGGCTAGCGTGCCGCAACCGCGCGTAGCTGCAGCGGCAATGGCACATCCCGCAACGGCGGACGGTAGAAGCTCGGCAAGACGTCCAAGCGGGAATGCCGCCTCAAACGGCAAACGGCTGAACAACCTGTAGTTCAGCCCAGACACCTGCAAGGCAAAACAAGCCAAGACAATGCCGCCGGCAGCCCACCAGAACGCACGCCCGGAAAGGTATCGTCCGAGCACGAACAGAAATACCGTCATCGCCGCCACGTCCCAAAGGTAGTACAGCGGCATGCAGGTCGAGTGACCGAGAAGCATCTGCCACAGCAGCGGAGAAATACCCGACTTGGTGCCTTGGGCAATAGCCACAACATAGGATACCACTCCCCATGCGAAGAACGGGACCGCCAAACGGAACAGACAGCGGCGCAAACGTGCGAAATCCCCAGCTGCAATTGTCCGCCATCCAAAAAAGAACGAAATCACGACGAAGCACGGGACGGCGAACTTCACGACCGGAATCCTGAACCTACCATAGTGTGCCCACACAACCGCCATCGCGCCCAGAATGCGCAGCACCTCCACATACGGATAGAACGGTGCCTCATTCACATTCTCGTTCTCACTTGCCTTAGACATCTTCTATACCTCCTACCTGTCGAACTTGTATTTCTTGCTCTGCTTCATGACATGAAGCGGGGCGAACTCCTTCCAGATCATCGTCCAGCCGAACCGATCGCCTATCTGTTCGGTGGCGACCTGCCAGTCGGGGTTGTAGCGGGATACCGTGCGCAGGAAGTAATCGGGGTGCTCTGCGGGAAAATGAACGGCATCGGCCTTCTGGCATATCACGAGCAGCTGAAGGTTGCGCCCTCCCATCTCGCGGAGACGCTCGAGGAAGCGCCGGGCGTGGTAGTCTCCCTTCGGGCAGTCCTCCTGGCGCATCTTTACTACGGCCAGCGTCGGCTCGTCGTCGCGAAGCTGTCGGTAGAACTTCTCCCTTAGATGCGCGGCACGCGAGCGGAGTTCGGATTTCAGGGCCTCGAAGTCCGGCGGCGTACCGTCGGCCGACGGAGCATAGCGAGCATGCATCCTAACGCCAGTGGCGACGTCCTGGAAGATGCCCTGGCTACCGGGCGCAAAAGCCAGCTCGCCCGTAAACAACTCGTCGAAGTGGCGCAGGCCGTTGATCATCCCGTCGCAATCAAGACCACCCGCCCACGCAAAAAAGGTTGAGTCAAGAAACCCGTTGGTCTTCAAGAATCGATACGCCACCTCGCAATTCCAGCCAAGCAGCAGAAAATGCCCGTATTTGCGGCGCTTCAGGAAAAGCCCTGCGACGAACAGGCAAGGCGCCTGGACAATGCGCCTGAGCGCGAGCTTGGCGCGCACAAAGATGTTCCGCTCGCTGGCAAGTGGCACCTGGCGCGGATCAAGTTCTCCGTTCTGGCGCACAATGGCCCATATGGTGCGACGAAGGCGGAACTTCCATATCGGAGTCTCGCTTTTATGGAACGGCAGTTCAGTCCAGTTCCCCTTGCCAGTCTTGAATCTAATCAGCCGGATGCTTCCGAAAAGCCGCGTGTTGCTCTTGCGAAAGCATTCCGCGCCGGACACGATGGTGTTCCATTCCTGGACCTCCCTGGACTTGCGTACCTCGTCAGCCTTTTCGTCCATGTCATCTCCTCCCGTTTTCGAAACCCATGTACCTGGCGTATTTTCCCGCCGCGCGGAACTTAAGGCGAAGCCCGAGAAGCCGCACTCGTGCAAATCCGTCGCGTGAGTATTTTCGATACCAGAAGAACCGGCCTATGCGCCGCAGCCAGCCAAGCCGGCTCCAGCGCCGATTCGCCCTCTTCACCGCGAGAACGAGGGGTATCGGCCCTATCAGCTGCTTCGTCGTCGTCCCGTAGACGCGGCTCGCGTCCCTGTACTTGTCCATCAAGTAGCGTCGCTGGACGAAGAAGCGCGGCGCGATGTTGCCGAACGAATAGTGGTGGTTGGCAACGCCGAGTATCTTCGTGGGGATCCCGAAACGCTCGAACGCCGCAATCTCGAAGTCTTCCGCATAGAGGTCGAACGTCAACTTCTCGTCAAACCGAAGGCCGAACTCGCGGACAAGGGTCGAATGAACAATAAGGCAGTTGCAGTCTGACGTCAAGACAGTCGGTTGTCCGCAGAACGGACGGCCATACAGCCCCAGGTCTGTCCCGTCGCGGTTTGAGTTGAGTGCCCACACGATGTCGTCGCCTGGACGCGTCGAACGCGCTCCGCAAGTGCCGTATATGCTTTTTTGGTCCGCCTTTGCAAGAAGCGGCCCGACTGGCTCGAGAAACTCGTAGTCCTCGTGCACGAACACGAACCACGCCTCGCGCGAATAGTCCCACGATTCGAGGAAAGAGTTGTACCGCGCCGTGACAGAAAGGTTTTCCGCAAGGTTGTCGAACGCGACAAACTCGCCGCCTGCATTGTTGGGGTTGCCCTTCACGAGCCGCGCATACATGTCGTGGTCGCGCACAACAGCGACGAAGACGCAACCGGAGCAGTCGTTCCCATCAACCATGCGGCACCTCCGTCCGGACAAGCACGACGCGCTTGCGTCTTCCAATCGGGAGCGACGCGACACGACGCTCACCGTCCATCAACGTGACTGGCGCGGACGCCGAGACCTCCTTGCGGCGCTTGAAGCGGACAAGCTTGTACTTCCCCGCCTTCAGCCACACCTTGCGAAGCCACGGGTCGAGCCAAGACGCTTCGTAGAGATGGCGCGTATAGCCACCGCCCGGGAGAAAGTAAGTCCACGGATAGACGATTCCACCGTCGCCGAAGCGGACAGTGTCCATTCCGTCGGCCGATGGATGAACTTTCCACACCGACTCGAAATGGGCGAGGAAACGGACGGTGTTCGGCGTCTGGTCGAGCTCTCCGTCTGGCTTCACGAAGGGCAGGTCGTCGTAGAGGGCGAGAAGCCCCGTCGCGACTTCGTTCCCCGGCTCGCAGCCGATTACCCCGCAGTTGAAGTTCGTGCGGCCGTTCATCCGCTCCCAGCTGATGACGAACTTCTCGCCGAGGAAGTCGTCGAACGGCTTCTCCATCTCCATGTCCGTGTCGAGATAGAACCCGCCGTGATGCACGAGGGCGTAGAGCCGCACCCAGTCTGCGACAAAGGCCCACTTGCGGTTGGCCATAGCCTCGCGAACATAGCGGTTGTCGACAGTCGAGACGAAGTCGTTGCCCCATTCGCGTATCTCCCAGCCGGGGCAGAAACGGCGCCAGCTCTCGATGCAGTCGAGGACCTGACGCGGCTTCGGCGCATCGCCTACCCAGACGTAGTGTATCGTCTTCGGGATCATCAATGCCCTTTCTCGAACTTGTACGTCTTGTGCTGAACGAGCTTCTTGAGCGGGACGAACTCGCGCCAGATCTTCATCCAGCCCAGCCGGTCGCCAGAGAGCTCCGTAGCCGCGCGCCAGTCAGGATTGTACTCGGCGACAGTGCGCAGCTCGTAGTCGGGGTGCTCCTTTGGGAAGAACGCGGCGTCCGCCTTCTGGCAGACGACGAGCAGGCGGAAGTTCCGCCCGCCCATCCCCTTCAGCTTGTCGACGATGGCGCGCGCAAACTCATCGCCAACGATTCGCTCCGACGGGCTGACCTTGACTACCGCGAGCGTCGGCTCGTCGTCGCGAAGCTGAAGAAGGAACTTCTCCCTCAGGTGCGCCACGCGCGAGCGCAGCTCGGCCTTCGCCGCCTCGGCATCGTCGGTTCCCGTCGGAGAGGCAGGGTCTACCTTAAGACGCGAATGCATCATAACGCCCGTATCGACGTCTATGAAGATGTCAGTGGCACCGGCGAACGCAAGACTGCCCGTGCCGATGTCGCCAAGTCGCCCAAGGGCGTCCACCATTATGTCCGGCCCCCAGCAGCCCGCCCACGCGAAGAGCGACGAGTCAAGAAAGCCGTTGGCCCTAAGAAAGCGATACGCGATTTCGCAGTTGTAGCCAAGCAGGAGGAAATGGGAGTACTTGCGCTTCCTGACCGTCAGCCCCCAAAAGAAGAGCGCAACGGGATGTAACACCCTCTGGAGCGCCCATCGCACGTGCTCCAGCGTATTCGACTGGCTTTTGCCGGGCATCTGCGAAACGTCCAGGGCGCCCTTCTGCCTAACCAGCATCCAAACCGTGCCGCCGAAGCGCATCGTCTTGAGCAAAGTCTCGCTCTGATGAAGCGGAGCGTCCTTCGCGGCACCCTTACGCACCTTGAAGCGAAGCAGTCGGACATTTCCCAAAAGGCGGAGATTCCCCTTGCGGTGCCAGCCGCCAAAAACGGACTTGCCTAGCAGTTTCTCCATGTCCTCGCCACCTACGCCGGAAGGCCCCTTGCGCGTGCGGAGCCCTGCAAACACCGCCGCAAGATTGCGTGGATCGTGCCCGAAGAGCCCTCCTCCCGGCATCGTATCCTTTACATGGAAGTCTGTTTCCACACGGGCGATGCCAGGCGCGACACGGCTCCAGGTCCGCATGGGGACGCCCTGCCTGGAAACGACAAGCGCCATCTCAAACCTGACACCGGGATAGCGGACAGAAAGCTCCGCAAGAGAACCCTTAAGCTCGTCGTCCGACGGAACAGCGCCGCCCGGCGGAACGACATGCACGGCCAGGACGTCCTGCGAAGCGCCGACAACCGAAGCCGAGACTCCGTGGCGGATTCCGTAGGCGTTGAGCGCATTGGCCGCCATCTCCACGGCGCCCATCGGAAGCGCAAGGTCGTAGACGCAGCTCAGCCCGGCATCCCTTGGAGATGGTGTAGTCATGAGCACATTCCCTTCAGCTTCGGATAGTCGGTCTTGCCGTTCGCGTTGAGCGGAATCGAATCCAAGACGTGCACCTTCACCACCGTTGCGTTGAAGTGAAGCTTCGCGACAAGGAACTTCTCGACGTCCGCGGCGGAAACGCCGCAGACGAAGACGTGCAAGTCGTTGTCGGCGCCTGTCGCCGCACATCCAGCGCCCGCGAAGCCGTCCTTCACGAGATTCTCGACCTCCTCAAGCGAGACGCGGTTGCCGAATATCTTGAGGAAGCGCGACGCGCGTCCGGTGAGCGTGACATAGCCGTCGGCGTCGATCTTCGCCATGTCGCCCGTCCGCCTGACCCCTTTCCATTCGTCGCCCTTCATGAGGTCCTCCGCGCACACGGCGTACCCCATAGCGACAATCGGACCCTCGTAGACGAGTTCGCCGTCCTCGACGCGGAACCTGCCGCCGTTCTCGGACTTCCCTATCGAGCCGATCAGGTCAAGATGCACATCCGTCCGAATCGTCGTCATCACCCCCGTCGTCTCGGTCTGCCCATATCCCTCGAAGAAGGCAATTCCGCGTCCCTTCGCAAATTCCGCATACTTGCGACGCAAGGCCGGCGCAAGTGCGCCGCCAGAGACGAGCAATGCGCGAAGCGACGGGAAATCCCCATCGAAGAAGCGGAACCTGTCAAGCACCTCGTACATGTAGGGAACGCCGGCGACATGCGTCGCACGCGCGTCGCGCATGACATCCGCAAGCTCGGGGTCCATCACCGTCTTGCGCGTCATGACGAGCGTACCGCCCGCCTCGAGGACTGAACACACGACGGAAAGCCCCCACGCATAGCATATCGGAAGTATCATCGTCATCCGCGTCGAAGAATCGAGCTCGAAAAGCACTTCGCTCATCTTGTTGTCAGCCGCAAGAGCGGCACGGCCTATGCGGACGAGTTTTGGACTGCCGGTCGACCCGCTCGTAGTAAGCAAGAGAGCGAGCTCCGAGTCGGTCGGCTTCCCCTCGTAAGTGGAGCGGAGCCGCTCGAAAAGCTCGGGTGCCATCGTGTCGGGGAGCATGAGCGGCACGACGCCACGGTTGACACATCCGACGAAAAGCGCGACCGTGCCCAAGTCCTGCTTGTTGCGCACAATCTTGACGGTATGCGGCTCAAGCCCCTCCACCGAACGGGACGCGAGCGAGGCAAGTTCGCGATAAGACACTTCACGCCCGTCGTCTATTACGGCGATTCCGTCGCGGTCCAGATCGAACACCGGCTTTATGACATTCTCCTGACCCCTAACCCCTGACTCCTCGGCACTCGCTCCGCTCGGCTCGGTCGCTTCCCCAAGGGTCGCGCCCACCCGCAAGGGGCGGTTACGACCCCTGACTCCTGACTCCTCGGCACTCGCTCCGCTCGGCTCGGTCGCTTCCCCAAGGGTCGCGCCCACCCGCAAGGGGCGGTTACGACTCCTGACCCCTATTAACTTCATCGCATCGGAATAGGACCTGAGGCGGTAGATCTCCTCAGGCGAGAGCGCGCGGCCAAATTCACGTTCAATCGCGGAGGCAAGCGCCATCTGCCCTGCAGAATCCCACGCAGGATGCCCCTTGTAAGTCATAGTGCGAGCTTCTTCCGGCGTCACGGAGAACACGCTACAGAAGACATCGTCAAGCCGTTCGTCACTGACTCCTGACTCCTGACTCCTGACTCCTGCCCCACCACTCTCCAACTCCAACTCTGAGCTCCAACTACTGACGCCTGGCGCCTCAACCGGCTTCTCCCCCGCCGCCACTTTAAGCTTGTTGTAGTGGTCTATGTCGCGCCAGCCGATTACTTTCGCCGGGTTGCCCGCGACAATAGCGCAAGGCGGCACTACGCCCATTACGACGCTACCCGCCTGGACAATCGCGCCTTCGCCTATGCGGGCTCCTGGAAGCACTATGCACTTTATCCCGATCCACGCGTAGTCGCCGATGCCCGTCTCGGGATATGTAAAGCCCCAGCCAAACGGCAAGACGTCTGAATGGTCGTAGTCGTGGACCTGCGTGTAGACTACCGTGTCCTCGGCCAGGACGGCGCGACGCCCGATCGATACGGGGCCGTCGCCGAATATCTTGACCCGCTTGCCGAATCCCGCGCCGTCGCCTATAGTCGTATTGCCGGTGACGTTGACGCCAGGCCCGAGGACAAGAAGATTTCTTCCGCACGACTTTGCGCGGCGGCGGATTGCAATGGAGTAGAGCTGCGAGGCAAGCTTCGCCTTGAAGCCCTTGCGCCAGTTGCTGGGCTTCCAGAAGAAGAACTGCACGATGATCTTTACGAAGAGCTTAACCATGAGAACCTTTCCAGTCTGCGGTCTATGGACTGACGTTTGCGCGAACCATCGCGCGTAAACAGCCGCTGAAGCTTCATGCCGTTCGCAAGCAAACGCAGTCGCAAGCGAACGAGCGGAGAAAACGGGAACACAAAGCGCAAGCGCCCGATGCGCGAACGGAGGCGTTCGCGCAGAAATGGAAAAAGAAAATCGACAAAAGCAGCGTCGTCCCACCACGCTCCCGTGGGTCCTATCGCGGCGGCAAAGACGAGAAAGTGGTAGGTCGGACGGCGCAGAAGCCAGGGGTCTACCTTCTTCGTCGCCATGTCGACGGCAAACTGAAAGTCGATGAGCTTCAGGTGTCCGTCGGTTGCGACAAGGAAGTTCGACGGAAGGATGTCGCGATGGACGACATTGGCAGCGTGGAGCGCGTCGACGATTGCCACGAGGTCGTCGCCAAACCCGTCTGCAGGGACGTCCTCAAGCGACTTTCCTCCCTCGATTTTCTCTGTCACGACGAAAGCCATGCGCCCAGGATGGCAGGCGAAGGCCGCGGGGAAGTGCGCCGGATCCTTGTCGTGAAGGCGCGAGGCGAGCGCGTATTCGTTCTCTATCGACTCCGGCGCGCGCGACGAGCACTTTACGATGCACGGCTTCCCGTTGAATAGCCCTTCGTAGAAAATGTCGTTGACGAGCTTGTTCTCGAGAAAGGCGCGGCAGGCAGTGAGACCCATCTTTGCGCCCTCCTCCGCGACAAGCGCGTCCCACGCGGCGCGCTCCCGCCACGGCAGGGGATTGTACTTTGCAGCCACGTGCTGCCACAGGTAGCGCCTGACGCGGCGCCTAAGCTTCATCCGCCTAAATGCCGGGCACAAAAGGTCGATTGGAAGAAACGCGCGCGACGCCGGCTCGAAGTCTACGATCCTCAGGCGGAAATCCCCTTCGAACGGCTTCCCCTCCCACTGGACGAGGACGTTCTGCGGGTCGTAGAACCTTACGGCCGCAACCTCGAAATCATGCGCGAGATTGCGAAAGGCGGCGTAAAGGCGAGGCCGAAGCGCGGCTGGTGCGCCGCGATACGTCCGAGAGAACCGCTCTGGTGTAGATCCATCGCCATTTAGGACGAGACTCTCGACGAGATGCCAGCCGTGGACAGGATCTTCCTTGAGCTCCATTTTCTCGGGGAACACGGCAAAAACCTCTGGGGGAAGCTTGGTTTCAAGCGACCGGATGTAGTCGTATTCCTGGGCGCATGTGTTGCGCCTGCGGTCGAACTTGCAGCGCTCTATCTCCTTGCGCACAGTCTCGCCCACTTCGCCATCATCCCGATAGCGCTTTACGCACAGCGGCGAATCAGGCAGCCGAAGGCAGACGCGGCGGGAGCCCTTGCCGATCTCGGTCATTCGAGCCCCCATTTCTTTTCAAGCCGACGACGCGCCGCGCTGCGGCCAGCGCGCGTAAGGTGGGGCCAAGTAAGACAGCGGATAAGAAGGCGGAGCCGCTCGGTGCGCCTATGCATCGCCTCCGCAAGCGGGCTTTTGATGCGGCTGAAATCATCGTCCGAGGAAACGGAGAGCAGCCGGACGTCCTTGCCGGGAAATGCCGCCCTAAGACGAGATTCGGCGGCTGCACGACCATCCTCGGAAAGCGGGCGCATAGGGTCGCACCAGACGAAAAGCGTCTTTTTCGACTTCCCTACATTGTCATACAGCCGAGCAATGCGGCGGTCGTATTTCGCCTTCACCTGCGAATACGACTCGTCAAAGGGAAGCGTCTCGCGGAAGTCATGAAAGAACCTAAGCCCCGTCGCCGTGTCTTCGTAGTGGTCGTTGCCCTTCCCGGGGGCGCCAGGCTCCTTCTCGAGTTTCTTCATGTTACCTTTTTCGAGAAAACCGGCGAAGCGGGTCTCGACAAGCTTTAGGCGCGTCTCGAGCGGAGCCGCGGTAAGCCAATCGAGAGGCGACGAGCACGACCTTAAGCCGCACTTCCTGAGCATCGTCGCGCAATGGCAGTCATAGCCGAGACTGACGACAAAATCATAGGTCGTTTCCTCAGTTTTCATGTCCATCGTTGGATATTATACCAAATAGTTACGCCTACGTAATGCTCGAAAAGCATGGGGGGCGGCCCATGCGAACATAAGCACATAGCCAAAGAGCTCCACACTTTCCTCGATAAAATGGCCAAAACCGACGGCATCTGCGACACCAAGCGCCTGCCATACGGCGGCTCGTCCAAGCGACTGAGAGACAAAAAGCAGTAGCGCCACACCACAGGCAAAGAGCGGGAAACGCCGCGAGCGCCGCATGGTCCTCAACCCAGGATAGACAGTCTTGGCATAGCGCACTGTCACCGCCACGAAAGTGACAGTTACGCCTGTAAGCGCCCACGGCCAGATGCACGCACCAAACGCTCGGTCAAGTATAAAGTCTGCCTCACGGATGGCCATGTCCAAGAAAAACGCCGCGAACAGCGCATGTGCGCCGCGCCCCGACTTTATGCGAATTGCGCAGATCGTCATGAGCGCACCGCACGCAACAGCGAGAGCAAGTCCCGCACATTCCACAAGACCGTTCTCCGCGCACTCCGTACCAAACACGAAGATGTCCGCCCAGACAGCGGCACCGGACATGACCGCTGCGACGAGCGGTATGAGGACGTCAAACGCAAGGCCGAACCACACGCGGCGGCGGGCGGCGCGAACACGCGCATCGTCGCCATATTGCATGGGCCGAAACGGTATCGGATCTACGCTCGGAGAATCCAGTGCCGCAAGTTGGTGCTCTGTCTCTTCTGGAGTCACCGACGAATGGACCACGTTGGAGCGTCCAGTGAGAACACGAAACGACTGCTTGAGCGCATATACGTTCGCGTCTACCACAAGCTCGTGCCCGTATGTGTCGCGCTCGCGCTTCCACACTGGCGACGGATCCTCGACAACTATGACCCGAAACGGCCCAGTCCCGCACTTCCTTGCCTTGTTGCGCCAGATGTGCCAGCTTCGCCAACCGTAGAACGCGGCAAGGTTTGCGGCGAAATGCCGCTTCGGCCACGTCACTTCGAATGACCGCAGAACCTTGAAGCGTGCTGAAATCTCGGCGGATATCCTGTCCTCAAACGCACGCGACGCCTCCCACAGCACAAAGATAAATCTATTTCCCATACTCACGCTCGCGCGCTTCGAGTTGCGCGAGTTCCTCTGCGTTCGGCGTCTTGCGGAAGTACCGGTAGTTGAGCACCCAGCACGACGGATGGCGGCGTATGACGCGCTCAAGGTCGCGCATGCACCTCTGCGTGAAGCCCCAGATGTCGCGCGCCTCCTCGGGGCTGTAGGAGCAAATCACCTCGCAGCGCCAGCGCCCGTCCTTGAGGGGACGGCTCCACGCGACGACGACGGGCGCCTTCCCCTTCGCCGCGAAGAATGCAGGCGCGGCCGAGACGGGAACAGGCCGCCCGAAGAAACGAACCCATATTCCGCCTTCCCTCGGCTTCACCACCTGGTCGACGAGAAGTCCAAGGGACTTTCCGTCCTTGAGCCCCTGCATCAGCGGGCGAAACGCACCGTCGGCATGGACGATTTCCTGGCCGATAGACTCCCTCGCCTTCATGAGAAGACGCGTCATGCCGCTTGTGCCGATGTCCTTTGCGACCGACATCATCCGGTGGCCCTCTAGGAACGCAAGCTGCGAAAGTATCTCCCAGCAGCCAAGATGCGCCGACACGGTGACGGCGGGGCGATTCGCCGCAAGAAACGCCTTCCCTTCCTCGCTCATCTCGCCGGCGGCCGCCGCGCGCGCCTTCGCGTTGCGACACGTCCAGAACGCATATCCAACGGACCGCGCCATGCTGCGGTAGGAGCGGCGCACGATCTTTTCCGCTCCCGGGATGTCGCGCCCGTATACGACGCGCAGGTTGGAGAGCGCAAGCGCACGCCCGCGCCTGTCGAAGAAATGCATGACGCCGGCCGCAAAGTCGCATACGGCGAGCATTGCGCGACGAGGCAGGTTCGAGAGGACGAGGTAGCCGAGAAAGACACCAGTCCACTCAAATGGACGGCGCAAGGCCCTCAAAAACCTCTTCTCCCTACGATGCAATCTCATTCGGCTCCAGTAGAAAGGAAGAGTATGAAGCAAACCGCTATGACGACAAGCGCAAGCGCGACAATAGCGAGAAGCGCAAGCGCAAGCCACCAGCCGTGCGGAACGGGCAGCGCATGGCGGCCCTTCTGCCGCGATTTCGGCGGAGGCGAGACGGGAAGCCGTATCTTTCCAGACGACGTGCGCGGAAACGGCGCGCTGCGCACGACAACGCGCTTGATGCGCTTGTACAGGGGAAGCGTACGGTTTACCGCGGCAACTGCGCCGCGGACCTCGACTTCCGGGATGTCGGCGAATATCTCGGCCGTGATAGTGCGGCTCTCCGACTCGCCGGTCACTACGGCTTCAAGTATCCCAGGGCATGACAGCAGAAGCCCCTCAAGCTCCTCGGGCGCGATCTTCTTGCCAGACGAGAGGACGATGGTGCGCTTTGCCCTGCCAGTGATCCAGACGTAGCCGTCGGAGTCTATGCGGCCGATGTCGCCTGTCCTGAACCAGCCGTCCGGCGAAAGGACCTTTGCCGTCTCCTCGGGCGCGCGATAGTAGCGCAGCATCACGTTCGGCCCGCGCACCATCAATTCGCCGTTCTCCGAGACTTTCGTCTCGACACACGCGAGAGACGAGACCTTTCCCGCACTTCCGCGACGAGACGTCTCGCCATACGGCGCAAGCGAAAAAAGCGCCGACGTCTCGGTGAGGCCATACCCGGTAAGCACGCGGATGCCGAGAGCGGCAAGCCGGTCGTCCGTGCGCGGCGAAATCGGCGCGCCGCCGACAAGCACCCACTTAAGCCCCCGGACGCCATGCTGTTCGCACTTTGCCGCAAGAATGTCGGCAAGCGCGGGGACAAGAAACGCAAAATCCACGCGGAAGCGGTTCACGGCGTCGTATATGCGCCTGAAGTCAGGGCAGACGCCAAGCGCGACGCCATTGACGAGCATCAGGTACGTCGCCGCAATTCCGAAGATGTGGTGGAGCGGCAGGAGCATGAGCGAACGGTCGGTCATGCCCATCTGCAACACCTTGCTGCCGGACTCCGCAAACGACTCTATCGCCTCGAGAGTAAGCTCCGCCCCGCGCGGGACCGCCGTCGTTCCGCTCGTAAAGACCATCGTCGCGACAGTCGGGGATCCGTCCTCCTCGGTCCGCTGCGGGCCGGGGCCGTCCCAAAGGGCAAACGCCTCGTCCGTATGCCCGCCCTCCATGAAGCTGTCGGCGGCAAGCGAGCTGAATCCGACGCGCAGGATGGTCGGCATGCGGCGCGCGACCTCAAGCGCCTTCTCTCCGTGGAGCGACGAATGGGCAAGCGTCTTCGCGTCGACAAAAGCGAGCCGCTCGCATATCTCGTCCGACGAAAGGTTCACGTCAATCGGAACGGCACACGAGCCCGAGAGCAGGCACGCCGCGTGTGCGACGATCCACTGGTAGGAGTTCTCGCCGAGAATCCCGATCTTCGCGCGGGGGCAGTACTTCCCAATCGCCCACACGACGGCCGCGATGTCGTCGGTGAACTGCTTCCACGAAATCGGCACCGACCTGTCGCCGGACGAGACGAGAAACGCAGGGGCGTTAGGCCGCTCGACGCGAAACTTCCTGAACGTCTCGAAAATCACGAGTAGACCTCCTTCGCCCATTCGTAGGGCTCGGAATGGGATTCGCCCGCCGCCGTCTCGACGAGATAGCGGACGACGCGACGCGCATCAAAGAGTCGGCGGTACTTCCGCATCCCAGCCGCCGCAATCACGCGCCTCGTCTCGTCGTGGGTGTTGTACCAGGATATCCTCTCCGCAAGATCGCCAGGCGCGTGGAAATACACGGTCTCGTCCTTCGTGAAGAAGTCCTGCATGGAATTGCCGTCGTACTGGAAGGTCAGGATGCCGTTCGCCATGAGGTGCGTAATACGATCGGACGCATACCACTTCCAGCCCTCGAAGCGGTTGATGGAAAGCCCCATCTTCGACGCGGCCAGCGCCTCCTCGTAGGCGCGGCCTACGACAAGCGGGCGGCCCATCCCGAAGAAGCCGAGCCGCACCTTCGGGTCGATCTTTGGAAGAAGCCCTTCGAGAAGCGCCTTGCGCTGGTCGGCGTCGGCTGGGCGCCCCGCGAAGAAAAGGTCGTACTCGAACTCCGTCTTGAGGGAGTTGTCCTCGACCTCGAAAGACGGATCGCTTGGATTGGGATAGAAGCCGACGACGTTCTTCCCAGTCGTCCACTCCTTGAGCTTGTCGCCGGCCGTCGTCACGAAGATCGCGTCGCACGAGTCCATGCGCCGGCGAATCTGCGCACAGCAGTGCTCGGTCTCGACAGGGTCGCAGTTGATGTGGACGATCCTGACGCCTGGCGCGGCCTCGCGCATGGCAAAAAGCGTCTCGTTCGTGATGTAGTCGCAGTGCGCGACGAAGACGAAGTCGGGTCTCCAGTTGCGCACCGTCTTGAGAAGCCGGTCGTTCATCATCTTCGCGCCGATGCTGCGCATAAATCCAAGCGGCGCAAGAAAGCGCGCGATGTCGCGCTCTGAAAAGGTGAGAACCTGCCAGCCGTTGCGGATCGCCCCAGCCGCCAAACGCATGTCGATACCGCTCCGCCCGTTCCCCCAGTGGCGGATCAGGAAGTTCCCGACGAAGAGAATACGCGGCGATTTCTTCATTTCGCCTCCCCGTGAAGTTCGCGATAGATTGCAAGCGTCTTTTCGCACATCTTCGCCGTGGAGAAATCGGCGCGCACCGACTCTACCGCCGCCGCACGCATCTTCGACTTCGCTTCGGCCGACATCTCAAGCATCTCGTCGAGCTTCGCGGCCATCGCCTTTGCGTCGCCCGGGGGAACGAGAAAGCCGGTCTCGCCGTCCTTCACCGTCTCGCAGGCGCCGCCGTGGGCGGTGGCGAGGACGAGGCAGCCAGACGCCTGCGCCTCGGGAATCGTGCGCCCGAACGCCTCGGGCTGTGCGGACGAGGCGTTTACCACGATGTCGCTCATGGCGTAGACGACCGGAATCTCCGAAGTGTGCGAGCGAAAGACGACTCGCGTCTCGTCGGGCAGCTTCCCTGCCATCGTGCGCAGATGGTCGGAATAGTCCGTGCGCCCCTGGTCGGAGCCAAGGATCAAGACGCCATAGCGGTGGTTCCTCATCAGCGAAAGCGCTTCGATGAATATCTCCTGCCCTTTCCAGCGAGTGAGCCGACCGGGAAGCGTAATCACCGGGCAGTCCTTCTCGAAGCCGTACTGCTGCGTCTTCTTCGCCTCTGCGACGTCCCTCGGAACGGCATCGGGCCTAAACACGCCTGTATCCGCGCCTCGGTGGACAAGCACGACCTTTTCGGGATCGACGCCATCGTAGGTGGCAAGAATGTGCTGTCGCACATAGTTGGAGACGGCGATAGTCCTCTCGCCCTTCAGCATCACGCGGTTGTAGGGGACTTTAAGGAACTTCGGGCTTGTGCCATATACGCCGTGGAACGTCGCCATCCACTTGACGCCACACCGCTCCGATGCCCACTTTACGGCCCACGCCGGCGCGCGGCTCCTGACGTGCATCAGGGTCACGTCTTCCTTCTCACAGTATTCGGCAAGTTCCTTCGCGCAACGGCGAAGCGCAAACGGGTTCTTCCGGTCGAGCGGGAGCGCAAGATGCTCTACGCCCAGGTCGTCGAGCGTGTGGACGAGCCGTCCGCCAGCGCTAGCGACGGCATTGGGGATGCCGGCTGCAGTCAGTGCGGAGGCGATCTCAAGCGTGCCGCGTTCAACGCCACCCTGCTCAAGCGCCGGAAGAACCTGTAGTATTTTCATTTACCTTGCGCCGAAGCGGAATTCGGTCGAGGTCTTGTACTTCTCGCCGGCTTTGACGAACGTCGTCGGCCACTTTGGCTTGTTCGGAGAGTCGGGCGCGTGCTGGGTCTCAAGCGCACAGCCGCAGCGGAACGAAAGATGCTCGCCGCCCTTCGCGGTCTGGTTGTAGTCGCACCAGTTGGCGGAGTACATCTGGATGCACGGCTCGGTCGTGTAGATCTTTACGAAGCGACCGTTCAGCGGGCAGAAAAGCTCGGCTGCGAAGTTCATCTTGCCCTTCGCCTTCTTGCCAAGCGCCATCTCGCCCTTGTCGAGAACCCAGTTGTGGTCGTAGCCGCGGCCAAACTCGAGCTGCTCGTTCTTTTCGTTGATGCGCTCGCCGATTCTCATGCCCTTCCTGAAGTCAAACGGCGTGCCGTCGACCTTCGCGAGCTTGCCGGTCGGAATCTGCCCCGCGTCCGTGGGAGTCACCTTCGATGCCGCGATCTTGAGGATGTGGTCCTCGATCGTGCCGCCGGACTCGCCCTTGAAGTTGAAGTAGACGTGCTGCGTCATGTTGATTGGCGTCTTTTTGTCGGTCACCGCCTCGTAGTCGACGCGCCAGACGTTCTTCGCCGTGAGCGTGTAGGTGACCTTGACCTCGACCTTACCAGGGAAGCCCTCGTCGCCGTCTGGCGAAGTGTGCGTGAAGACAACGCCAACGTTGTCGCCCTTCACGAACGGCTCGGCACCCCAGACGTAGGCGTTCCAGCCGCGATTGCCGCCGTGGAGGTTGCAGCCAATGCCCGCGGGCGCGTTGTTGAGGGCGGGAAGCTTGTAGGTCTTGCCGTCCATCTTGAACTGGCCCTTCGCGATGCGGTTGCCGTAGCGGCCGATGAGCGCACCCCAGTAGGCGTCGCCGTTGTCCCAGCCGGCAGGCGAGTCAAAGCCGACGACGACATCCTTCATCTTGCCTTTTTTGTCGGGCGTGAAGAGCCGCACGACCTTCCCGCCGTAGTCGCTCACCTCGAGAACGACGCCACCTGCGCCGTTCAAGATGTACTTCTTCGCCTTTTCGCCGTACTTCGTCACACCGAAGTCCACGACCTTGAATGATGCCTTGGCCATTTTATCTCCTTAAAGGATTTGTGTTTGGGAGATATTATACCAAAAAAGCAGATTTATGGCACTGTCATACGCGCACGAATTGCGCGACCGCGAAGCGAAGAGAGGCGCGGCATTTTTGCCGCGCCTCTCCAGCTGTCAGCACACGGCCAACAAGCCCGTTACTTAAGCTCAAGGACGGTCTTGAAGAACCTGTCGCCATCCGTCTTGTTGTGCCAAGAAGCGGAAGCGCCAATTTCAACCGAACCCTTGATCACGACCTGACCGTTGCCGTACGCCTCAGGACATGTGAGCACAGGATTACCTTCGCTATCAAAGGTAATGGCTGTGATCTTGATCGCTTCTTCTGCGACTGCCTCGACCGCCTCGACCGCCGCTGCGGTGTTAGCGCAGTTCAACAGGAATGCATCGGGAATGATGCCGCCCTTGTTGCTGAAATCAACGCTATTTGCCTTTGCCCATGTAGCAAGGTCATCTGCCTTGGCCTCTGCAAGCTCACCTGTGATGCCAAACGCCTCTGCCGCGGTCTTGCCTTCGACAGTCGAAGGATCCTCGGGCCACTCGGTCGGCTCATCACCCGGCTCGACATACGCGACAGCGCCCGCATATCCAGTTCCCTCGACAAGCGCTTTGACGCGAGCCGTGTCGCCCTTCGCGACATTGACCGTAGCAAGGATCGTTTCGCAGAACGCATTTGCGCCGATCGTCGTCACGCTCGCGGGAATCGCAATCGTCGCAAGCGCCGTGCAGTTCGAGAACGCCGCCTCGCCGACAGTCGTAACGCCGCTCGGCAACGTCACAGCCGTAATCGCTCCGAACCCGGAGAACGCACCGTCCGAAATCGTCGTGACGCCATCGGGAACGGTAATGTTCGCGCTGTTTCCGGCTCCCGAGATGAGAGTCGCGCCATCCTTAGTGAGCAACATGCCGTCAACTGTCTTGTAGTTGTCGTTGCCGTCCTCCACGATGATGCTTGCGAGCTTCGAACATCCGGCGAACGCACCGCCGCCGATCTCGTCAACCGTCTTGCCGATTGTCGCCTCTTCAAGGTCGCTGCAACCGAAGAAGGCGTTCCTGCCGATGGTCGTCGAGCTTGTGCCGGCGCCGAGCAACCTCTTGCCCGACTTTGCCGACAGGAGCACAGGAGCCTTCACTTCGCCGCCGATATTTACGCTCGCGAGACTCTTGCATTCCCAGAATGCCGCGAGGCCGATATTCGAGCCGGCCCCGACACGCGCACTGGTGATGCCGCTTCCAAAGAATGCGAATTTGCCGACCTCCACGCTGCCGGGCAAGTCGATTGCCTGTGCAAGAGCCTTGCAGTCCCAGAACGCGCTGTCGCCGACACTGGTGATCGTGGACGGGAGATTGATTTCCTCAAGAGCCGCGCAGTCGAAGAATGCAGTTTCGCCGATGCTCGTCACAGCGCCGCGCAGAGTCACTCTTTCGAGCGAATCGAGATTGAAGAACAGCGATTCGCTAATGGACGTGATGCCGCTTCCAATCGTCGCGCTCACAAGATTGGTGCAATTATAGAATACGCTATTCCCGAGTTGCGTCACGCTGTCAGGTATCTCAATGCTCGTGAGTCCTGTCTCGCTAAGCGCCCACGCCTCAAGACATGTGACGTTTGAAGGAATAGTCAGCTCCGTAAGGCTGGTGCACCCGTTGAAAGCGGAGCCCTTTATCGTGGTAACGCTGCTGCCGATTGTCACGCTGGAGAGCGACGTGCAGTCACGGAACAAAGCGCCTTCGATGGATGTCAGTCCATTGCCGATTACCGCGCTCTGGAGTGCGGTGCAGTCTTCGAAGGCAGATGACTGGAGTGTCGTCACGTTGTCGGGAATGACAACGCTGGTCAGGCCGCAACCAGCGAATGCCTCAACCATTATTGATTTCACGCCGCTACCGATCGTCACACTTTCAAGCGACGTGCAGTCCTTGAACGCTAGCATCGGGATGCTCGTGACACCGTTACCGATGACGACAGACTCAAGCGACGTGCAGCCCTGGAAGGCGTTGCCGCCAAGCGTAATGACGCTGTCGGGGATCGTAATGTCGGTTAAGCCCGTGCAGCCCTTGAACGCATAGCCGTTGATGTTCGTGACGCTGTTCGGAATTGACACTGTCTGGATCTGTGTGCAATCCTCAAACACGCCCGGGAAGAGCTGTGTTACCGAGCCGGGGATGGTTACCGCCGTATTCGCCTTGAGATCAACCGCCATGAGCCACCCACCTCTGATGTAGAACACCACCTCGTCGGTCCGGTACACAACTTTCGTCTCCTTGCCCTGCGTGGCGTTCTCAAAGTAGGAGCTGAGCGGCGAACCTTCTGTATACAAATCGCCGGGCAACGACACCTTGTCGAGATTTGTGTTATAGAACGCAGTGAACCCGATGTTCGTCACGCTGTCCGGAATGTAGAGTCCATCCACCGGGCTGGTGAGGGACGTCGTATTGTAGAACGCATCCTGGCCGATGGACTCGACGCCGTCGCCGAACGTCACGCTCTCAAGAGCCGTGCAGCCGTCGAACGCATTATGTCCTATCGTCTTGACATTGCCGGGGATCGTAATGCTCTCAAGCCCCGTGCAACGTGCGAATGCATAATAGCCGATTGCCTTGACATTGTCAGTGATCGTCACGCGCACAAGCGTCGCGAGATTCGTGAACACGTAGTTGCCGATTTCCGTCACGACGTCCGGGATCACCACTTCGGGATTGCCCTTCAGATCGACGGCTGTCAGCTTGCCGTTGGCGTCGATGGTGAACTCAGGAACACCGCCGACATCGCCCTCCACCCACATTGAGTAGAACGTCTTCGTGCCTGTGGCATCTGCGGGAATCGCGGCTACAGGCAGTGACGAGAAGTTGGGGCTCGTGTACCAGCCGGCGAACGTGTAGCCGGACTTTGCTGGAGTCGGAAGCTCGCACACCTGCCCTGCCGTGTATTTCGCAGGGGCGAGGTCAAGAGGCGTCGCGCCATCCATGTAAACGATGTCATACTGCTCAAGCCCAGCAACAGAATAATACTGCTTGCCATCAAGCGTCACCGACCCAGCCGTCGACGAGAGAACTGTCAAGGCCTCTTCCGTATCGCCAGACTTAACCGTGAGATCCGCCGCGATGGTCAGCGTGCCGTGAGAAGAATATGTAGCAAGAGAACCTCTTCCGATACCGGACCCATGATAATTTGTACTATATGTGTTTACTCCGCCAACAGCGGACACTGTGCCGCCATTGATCGTCACATCGCCGCCGGCAGCATAATTTCCTCCACCGATACCAGCGCCGCCGGCAACGCCAGTGGCAATAACAGTGCCGCCATTAATTGTCACCGTGCCGCACGCGCCAGAAACACCACCGCCGATACCGGCACCACCATTGCCAGTTGCGGTAATAGTGCCACCGTTGATGATGATTGCGCCACAAGCTCCTTCTGTTGCCTCAGACATGCCGCTATTGCCACCGATACCAGCTCCATTATCACCGCCCGTTGCGACTATCGCGCCTGTGCCTTCTGTCTGCGCGTAGATGGTGAGCGAGCTTCCGACTGGGACATAGATACCTGCCTTGGCGTAGTCGCCCTCCACCGTAAGTGTTGCGCCGTCCGCAAGGATGAGCTTGACGTCTCCGGAGATAGTGATGCCGTTTTCTTCGCCATAGTCGACGCTGGTGTTGAGGACATACCAGTCATCGGCAAGTTCCGTCACTGTCGATTTCAGCACCTTGCAGTCGTGGTAGGCTCCAGATCCATCCGCCGCCTTGTAGGGGACATCCGTAGCGGTCGCAGGACCTTCCACATGCCACTTCGCGTAGAATCTCTTAGACCCGGTTGAACCCTTGGGAAGAGTTGCCACCGTGTCGCCATTGTAATACCTGTTGGTGTACCAATTCTCGAACACGTAACCGGCCTTCTCCGGAGTCGGCAGATTGAACGTATCCGTCTCGATTGTGTAGGACGAAGGATTCAGCGATAGCGTGCTATTGTCATCGTCGTAATACGTAATCGTGAATGACTGCGGCGTGAACTTCGCATACATCGTCACATCGCCGATCGTATCTCTGAGCGTCGTAATTGTATCACCTTCAAGTTCCGCGTTGTCGCACCAATAATTGAAAGTGTAGTAAGGCTTCGACAAGCTCAATGGCAACAAAGCCGGCGTTCCGACAGTGTATGTCTTGGGAGTGAGAGTGGTATTCTCCACGCCATCGACGAAATACCTGATGCTATATTGATTCCCTGTAAAGTGAGCGTACACGGCATAATCGCCGGTCGCGTTTGCCGGAACTGCCGTCACTTTTGCGTCGGTATCATACGAATACCAGCCATCGAAGGTATAGCCCGCCTTTTCCCTGACAGCCGTCAGCTCGACACCAACGCCTTCCTCGTATTGGCTTGGTTCAATATCGGAAAGCGGATTATAGTTTTCATCGTAGTAGAGAATACTCGAGAACGTGCGGACCGGCTCCTCGATGAGGAACGAATGCCATTCGTGATCGACCACAAGAAGGTGGGTCGTCTCGTTCACCTCGCGGATATCTCCATCCGTGTATGCCGTTTCGAAAAGATTGGTGCTCGCTTTAACGATCATCGTCGAAGCAACCCAAAGCGACCCGTCCGTGACTTCAACGTCACCCCATGTACGGCCGCTGCCGATGCCAGCCCATGAATTGACGCCGCCGTCCGCCCTGACCGTTCCACCGTTTATCGTCACAACGGCGCCGCTGCACCTTGCCCCGCCACCGATGCCAGCGGAATTTCCGCCACCTTCGGCATGGACCGTGCCGCCGTTGATTGTCACCGTGCCGCCATTGCTGCCAAATTGTGCGCCGCCAATACCGGCACTATTGTTGCCGCCATCGGCATTTACAGTTCCGCGGTTGATTGTAACCGTACCGCCATTACCGTACGTTCCGCCACCAATACCCGCAGCATTTGTGCCTGTAGCATTAACAGTGCCGCCGTTGATCACAACCGTTCCGCAAGCGCCTACAGTATGGTCGCTGTTATCGCCATAGTTTCCGCCGATGCCTGCACCGAAACTACCGCCAGTTGCATCAATTGCACCTGTTCCGTTGGATTGCCCATAGATCGTGAGCGAACAACCATTGGTCACGCTGATACCTGCCGACGAACTGCTGCCCGTAACCGTCAGCGTCTTGCCATCGACAAGAACAAGGTTGGCAGCGCCTTCGACCGCAATTGTTCCTGAAGGTGCAACATCGGCATTAACAACATACCAGCCGCCGTTCGTAAAGGTCGTCGTATCAGCCGTCACAATCGTGCAGAGCCGCACCATCGGACTGCCGTTCCCATCAACGAACGACACCTCGATGTCACCTTCCCCTGGCTCCGGCGGCTCGGGCGTATTCTCCGTCCATTTCGCGTAAAAGGCCTTGTATCCGGTCGTGCCTATCGGAAGCGTGGTTATCGTAGCATCTGATGCGTAACTTTCGCCCCAGCCGACGAATGTATAGCCATCCTTCACAGGTGTAGGCAAAGCAAGAGGAAGGTCATCGGACGTATACGAACTTGGATTGAGATAGAGCTGAGTCTGGCCCGTAGATTCCTCGTAGTCGTAATAGTAAAGCGAATAGCTGACCGGTGCGTTCCTCGAGAACTTCGCGTAGAATGTCAGATTGGTTGTCTCGGCGCTAGAAGAGAACCAAGCCACCGTTCCACCTGAGAACTCAGGATTTCTATACCAACCGATAAAAGTATAACCTTCCTTTGAAACCGTTGGTGAGGACGGAAGATATACTGTAGAAGAACTTCCTGGCGTGTAGTTTGTCGGAGTGTAATTCAACACGGTCTCTCCATCCATATAGGTTATGGTCTTGGTCCGCGTTGTTGCCTTGATGGTATATGTGGCAGTAATGTTACCGTCGGCATCATCTGTCACAGTCATCGTAATCGTCTGCTCTTCGATGTCGCTGGTCGTCGGAGTGCCGGTTATGGTCGTATAACCGTTGGCGAACTGCAAGCCCGCAGGAAGTGTACCAGACGCATGGGCAAATGCATACGGCTGCGTGCCTCCGCTGATCGTACTTGCAAGCGAGAGATTGAATACTTCGTCTGTGTACGCGGTATATGTCGTCGTGCCGGACTTCTGCGCCAGCGGGACGCTACCAGCGCTTTCAATATGAAAATACTTCTGTGCACCGAGAGTCACTGCGCCATTTGGATCAGGCGTAAGCTCAACAGCCGATCCGACATCCGCGCCTGCCGTCACAGCCATATTTGCGCCTACAACAAGAGAACCCTGGTTGCTTCCATAATACCCGCCTATTCCGCCATGATAATCAGATACTGTCACAGCCGTAACAGTACCGCCGTAAACATAAATCTGACCAGTACTATCAACAAAGTCGGTACTGCCAATGCCTGCAGCCCAATCGCCACCGGTTGCTGTTATATTTCCACCATAGACGTTCAGCTTGCCGCAAAGCTGCACATCCGTCATCATACCACCGCCGATGCCAGCGCAACTGTCACCGCCTGTAGCAACAAGCTCACCCGTACCACCGCTTTGTCCATAGATGGTTAGCGTATTGCCATCAGACAGCAAGATTCCAGGATAGTAGTCATCAGCGGACCCAACCTCAAGTTTTGCACCGTCTCCAAGAATTAGGCTGACCTTGCCGGTAATTTCGATGGTTGAAATGGTGACCTCGCCGCTGACATAGTACCAGCTATCCTCCAAGTATTTCGTCCAGGCTTGCGACTCAAGCTGCTTGCACTTCCTCTGGAATACGCCGTTCGGGGTCTGGTACTCGACCGTGACATAACCATAGGTCGGTTCATCCGGATCGTCGGGCAGGAAACCATCTCCCGAAGGCTCGGGATCTGGCTCTGGAGTATTCGACGTCCACTTGGCATAGAACGTCTTGTTGCCGGTAGAGCCGACAGGTATCGTCGTCACGGCGCTACCGGTCAGCCCGGCATTGTCGCGCCATCCAGCAAAGGTGTACCCTTCCTTCGCACCAGGAGTCGGGAGCGACTCCGCCGCCTCGACGGTATAGGTCGCAGGCACAAGACCTGTAAGCGGCGTTGCCCCGTCATAATACTGAATCGTATAGGTATTCAAGCTGCAGCTCGCCCAGAAGGTCAAGTCTTCTGTCGCCGCGGCGGAAACCGCCGTCACCGGATCACCCGAAAGGCCATTGTTGTCATACCAGCCAAGGAACGTATAACCGGGCTTCACATACGAAGCAAGATTGACTGGAGTTCCGGGCGTATATTCAGCAGGCTCAAGACCAAGAATGGTAGTTGTGCCATCCTTGTAAGTGATGGACTTCGGTCTCACCGACACCGTAAGCGTGTAACTCGCAGGAGGCGTCAGCTCTGCATCTTCGGAATCGGTAACCGACAGCGTGAAATTGTAGACTCCCGCCGCCAAGGTTCCGGTAAGGACTCCGTCGTTCAGCGTAACACCGTCCGGCACAGTTCCAGAGAACGTATATGAACCCGAACCGCCGGAGATGGTGGAAGCAAGCGAGATATTAAACAACTCGCCAGCATACGCAACAAGCGCGCTCGTCACCTGCGACAGCGGCACCGGCCCGACAGTCTCAATCTTAAAGTAACGTTGACCGCTCAAGGTTATCGCGCCACCATCGCCATGCGGCAATATGTCGCTATCAGTCAGATAAGAGCTCGAACCAGCCTTTACAACCACATTCGCACCAACTGTCAGTGTACCTTGACCCGCAGTGCTCAAACCGCCAATTCCAGCATGTTGATACGCACCATTTGCGATAACGGTTCCACCATTGATTGTTACATTGCCACCATCCGCTTGATAGCCACCACCAATACCAGCACCACCATTGCCGGTCGCAACAACTGTACCGCCATTAATTGTCACAACGCCGCCAGCTTGAGAGCTGCTGCCGCCAATACCTGCTGCGATACTTACGGCCGTCGCCTCAAGTCTGCCTGTGTCATTAGACTGGCCATATATTGTAAGAGAATTCCCCGAACCCGCAACATTAACAGCGGCTTTATATTGCGTAGCTGTAACAGTCATTGTCTTGCCGTCCATAAGGACAAGCTTGACATCACCAGAAACAGTGACCGTCGAGTTGAATTCAACATCATTGTAAATAACATACCACCCTGCGCTCAGAGTAGTCATTGTCTTTTCAACTACGGTGCAAGTTTCCGTGCGCGGCGCACCGTTCTCCCCCACGAATGTAACTGAAACATCGCCAGTCACTTGCACATAAAGGGTATATTCGGCGTCAACTGTCAAAGACGAATCGGATGCATCTGTTGCCGTCAGCGTGAACGTCCAGGTGCCTGTATTTGGAGGAGTGCCGACAAGCGACATGCCGGAAATACTTAACCAAGAAGGAAGATTCGCCTTTTCTGTAAAAGTATATGTTCCGCTACCGCCAGCAATCGTATCAGAAAGCGCGACGTTTATTGACACACCAGAATGATATCCTTCAATAAGTTCAGTTTCTATTTGCTTGAGGGAAGGCGCACCGACATAAAACCACTTCTGCCCGCTCAATGTAACTGAGCCCGAAGAATCAGGGGTAAGCGACAAAGCCGTCACTTCGCTAGCGCCTGCCATTACGGCCATTCCGGCGCCAACAGTCAGCGTACCATTTGCGGTGCTGGAACCATACCCTCTACCGATGCCAGCGGCATTGTTACCTGCCTGCGCCGTAACCGTACCGCCATAAATCGCGACCGTTCCTCCCTTGCCATAATAGTCGCCGCCACCAATACCCGCCGCATCTCCGTTGCCTCTGGCATTAATGACACCACCATAAATGGTTACAGCACCGCAGTCACCAAGCCCCGTTCCACCTGAGGTCTTGTTGTTACCTCCAATACCTGCACCTGCATAGCCGCCAGTTGCCGAAAGCTCGCCCGTGCCACCTTCTTGGCAATATATCGTAAGCGAGTTTACCGTCTCTCCATCATCTACAACGCAAATGCCTGCGCAACCAGAAGACCCGGTCACCGTCAACTTTGCGCTGTCAGCAAGAACTAGGTTCACGTCGCCGTTGACGGTCACGGTCGAACCGATCGACACATTGCCGTTGACAACGTACCATCCCGTGTCAAGGGTCGTCGAACTCGACGTAATCTCCGTGCAGTCCGCCGTATCTGGCTGGCCGCTGGCGTTGATGTAACTCGTCGAGACGGCCTGCACCGCAAACGCGGCAAGCGAGACGAAGGCAAAAACGAGCGAACGGACCGCGGACACGCGGCCAAGGATTTTGTTTATCATTGTTTATGTCCTCTGGTGTGCAACAATAGTAGTCTACAGATGTAATTGCAGACCCCTCTTCGCGAAAGCAACGAGGCAAGCCGACTGGCTTGCAGACACCCGTTGGCTAACTTACGCAACCGAGAAATCAAGCGTCAGCATTGTACCATTTTAACGGGAATTCCGCAAATAGAAGATTAAACACTCCCGTTCGGGTAATTGCAATTACCCTGTGCTTATGCCGCATTATGCGCAGTTATGCGCCATGCCATCTATCTATTACCGCATAGCCGCACGGTTTTGATCAATATGATCCCTTCCCGTGCGGCTACACGAACTCGTTTGCGCGACAAGTCTCTCCGCGCAAATGAAGCAACTCAAACCGCAGATGGCGGCTGCTCTTTGTCTTCCTTCTTCGGTTCTTCCGGCGCTGGTTTCAGCTCTTCCTTTACCTCTTCCTTCTTCTCCTCCGGCGGGGGTTTCGGAAGAAGCTTGTCGACGGAATACTCGGGGACGATGTAAACCCACTCGGAGTTGTCGAGCTTGAAGTAGCGGTCGCTGCCGTCCTTCACCTTGTTGCCGATCGTGGCGACGCGGTTCGTGTCGCCAGCAATCGTGACCTTGGCGACGACACCCGTCGCAAAACCGAGGTCTTCCTCGGAAACGCCTTCCGCGATGTCGTTGAACGAGATCCACGGAGTGTCGACGATCTTCGTATCGACCCACGCCTTGCCGTCACCGCCGAACGCATCCAGGGAATCGGAGACGAGCACCGTCTCGCCCGCAAAGGTCGCATAGCGCCCGTGACCCCACTTCGCGTGCTTCTCGCCGAGCTGGAGCGCGGCAATTTCCTTGCCAGAGGCGTCCTTGAGCGTAAGCGCGTCGGTCGACTCGAGCTTCTTGCCGCGCGCGACCTGGCCAACCTTTAGCTCGGTGAGCTTTAGGAGGTTCTCGGTCAGCTTTGCGTGGTCGGCGGGATAGTTGTGGTAGGTCTCGACGACCCAGCCCTTGTCGCTCGACGCGAGCTTGAGCTTGTCGCCAAGCTCGACGCGCGCGACTTCGGACATCTCGATCTTCGGGAATATCGCCTTGCCGTTCAGCTTCGCCCCGGAGGGTTTGGAGCCAGACGAGAGGCACCATGCCGCGCCGCCAAGGACTGCGGCGGCTCCTACGAGGATGACCAGATTCTTCGTTGTCATTTCAGATTCTCCTTTCTTACGCACGCTTGCGGCGCAGATAGCCGCGCAGAAGCCCGAACAGCACTACGAGCACAGGCACGAGCGCGATGTTGATTATCTTGAGGCGGAGGCCAAGCGAGTCGATGTCGGCCGTAAGTTCCTTGCGGACGTTCTTCAGCTGCTTTCTCGTATCAGCCTGGGCCTTCCTGAGCTTGACGATCTCGTCCTGCTGCTCCTTCGAGAGGATGAAGCGCTCGCCATCCTTCTTCTCGCGCTGGAGCGCGGAAAGACGCTGCTGCGTCCTCTGGAGTTCCTCCTGAAACGCGGCCTCGCGCGCCTGCCACTTCTTCGTCGCCTCGGCCTCGAGTTCGTTCACGACGGTGAACGGACGGTCAGACGCGCCGCGCGAGCGGACGCCGATCAACTCTTCGCGCCCGGCGAACTGCTCGATGACGTTCGAGAAGAGCGTGAGGTTCTCATTGATGAGCTGCGGTATTGCCCCGAAGGGCGTGCGCATCATCCTGACGCAGAAATCGTCTGCGAGGAAGTCGGAGTCCGCGAAGAGCATGACGTTGCCCTTCCCCTCGGAGAGCGCCTTCGAGACGTCGTTCGTCCCGTCGGGGCCCTTCGGGAACGCCGTCTTGAACGTTCCCGCAAGACGCGCGGCGACGACGCGCGGCTGCCCGTCGGGAACCATGTCCTTCATGCCGCCGTACTGCAGGGCCATCTTGTCAGCCGCGCAGGAGTTGTCCTTAGAGGTCGTGATGACAGGCGTAAACGAAAGATCCATGTCCTTCTTCTCGAACGAGAACGCGCCAGCGAACGGGAACATTACGTTCGTGAGCTCCGCGACGAGAAGATCGCCCTTGTCCATATTGGGCTTGCCGAGCGAGAGGAACGCCGGGTTGGATTCGGCGCCACCCTGCCCGTTGCTGAGCTTCGTCGCCGCCTCGAGGTCGCAGGCAATCTTCCCTTCCTCGAACTTGACGCCCCACGCATCGAAGAGCTTGCCGAGCGTCGATGGACCGTCGCCACCCATCTGCCCCATCATCGGGTTCTGCTGCTGGCGGGAGGACTGCATGTCCTTGATGCTTAGCGGATCGACGCACGCGACAAGTTTGCCGCCGCGAAGCACGAACTGGTCGATTGCATAGAGCGTCTTGTCGGAGAGGTTCTTCGCATGGACCATGACGAGCGTCTTGACGTCCTCGTCAATAGACTCTGCGTCGGGCGCAATCTCGCGCACCTCGTAGTCCTTGGCGAGCTCCGCGAACGCGGCCCAGCCCTGCGGCGGGCGCTGGCCCATCTGCATCATCATCGGGTTCGCCTTGCCGCCAACCACGTCGGGGAGCGAGGTCATGACGCCGATGATTGGCCGCTCTGGCCACGCAACGCGCGTGACGAGACGCGTCAAGTCGTATTCAAGCGTCGACTCCGTACGGGGCGAAAGGACGCCAAGTGTCTCCTCGCGGTCGCCGCACACGGCAACGATGCCGAAGTATATCCCCGCGCCGAACGGATTGCCACCAGTCTGCGGCTCAACGCCGTAGCGCTGCGCCCACTCCTCGGCGTCGGAGTCTGGCTTCGGGTCGTAGGTCTCGACGACGAGCCGACCGCCGCCCGCGCGCTCGTATTCCTTGAGGAGATTCCCGACCTGCTGGGCATACGTCTTGAGCGCCATCGGCATCTCGGCCGAAGAGGAACTGACGTAGTACTTGAAAGTGACGTCCTCTGTGAGCTGGGCAAGCACCGCCTTGGAGCCCTTCGAGAGCGTGTAGAGCTTCTCAGCGGTCATGTCGCACCTGAGCGGGAGGTTCGCGAGAATGACGACGGAAGACGCTGCAATCGCGCCGACGAGAATGAGACCTGCGACGCCCTTCGACGCACCGCGACGACCATCGGTGACGGTCTTCGCCGCAGCGATCATGAAGACGATCATCGCAAAGTAGTAGCCGACGTCGGCAAAGTCGACGACGCCCTTTCGCATCGACTCGAAGTGCGACAGGAGCGAGCACGAGGCAACCGCATCCGTTATCGCCGTCGGAACGCCCCACGAGGCGACCGCGCCGATCACCGGGTCGAACCCGATGATGAGGAGCAGGAAGACGAGCGCGAGCGACACGACGAACCCGACCACCGACGAACGCGACAAAGTCGACGCGAAGACGCCGATTGCGACGGCTGCGCCTGCAAGCAGGAGCGAACCGAGGTAGCCGCAGAACACTGCACCCCAGTCGGGCGAGCCGAGGTAACCGGCGGTAAGCGCGACGGGGAACGTGAGCGCAAGGCCGATTCCGACGAAGCTCCACGCGGCGAGGAACTTGCCGACGAGGACTTCGAAGATCGTCACCGGGAGCGTGAGCAGAAGCTCCGCCGTTCCGTTGCGACGCTCATCGGCCCAAAGGCCCATCGTCGCCGCAGGAACGAGCAGCAAATACACCCACGGGTGCCAGAAGAAGAACGGCGTGAGATCCGCCTGGCGACGCTCGTAGAACATCGCGACGCCAAAGGTAAGGAACCCGGCAAGAACAAGGAACGCCGTCAAGAACACATACGCAACGGGCGAATCAAAATAGGCCCTGAACTCGCGCTTGAACACTGCAATCGTATTTTTCATGTTTCCGCCTCCTTTCTTATGCTTTCATCGTCAGGTTGCGGAACACGACGTCGAGCTTTCCGCTCGGGTCCTTGGCCTTAAGTTCGGCGGGAGTGCCGTCAAACTTCTTCTCGCCGTCGGCGATGACGACGACCTTGGAGCACACAGCGTCGACTTCCTCGAGGATGTGCGTCGAGATGATTATCGCCTTGCCCTCCTTGGCCATCGACTTGATCATCTCGCGGACGGTGAACTTCTGGTTGGGGTCGAGGCCGTCCGTCGGCTCGTCCATGATAAGCACCTTCGGGTCGTGGATGATCGCGGCGGCAAAGGCAGTGCGCTGGCGATAGCCCTTGGAAAGCGTCTCAATCGTCTGGCCTGCGACCTTCTCGAGCTTCGCCTTGACGATAACGTCAGCGACGGCCTTCTTCGGGTCGGGGCAGGCGTCTTGCCTGACAGACGCGACGAACGCAAGGTAGTCGCGCACCGTCATCGCGCGGTAGCTCGGCGCGGACTCGGGCAGATATCCGAGCGCGCGCTTCGCCGCGATCGGATCGCCCACGATATCGTGGCCGTCGATGACGGCAGTTCCGGAAGTCGGCGGGAGAAAGCCCGTGATCATCCTCATGGTTGTAGATTTTCCCGCGCCATTAGGCCCGAGGAAGCCCAGCACTTCGCCCGCCTTGACGGAGAAGGAAACACCCTTCACCGCGACGAGATCGCCGAAGTGCTTTTCAAGGTTCTTTACTTCAAGCATGGTTTTCTATTCAGTTTGAGTCTGAAATTTCGGATATTATATCAAAAAACGGCGCGGCGCATTCGCCGCGCCGAGGGGGTAAATCAAAACGCAGAAGCCGCGTCGTCGACCTGCGCCTTGCGCTTCTCTGCGGCGCTCTTCCTCGCCTCGCGGCGGATTTCCTCCGTCTCGTCGGCGGCCGTTGTCAAAAGCGCATCGTCCCACGCGACAAGCACCGTCTCGTAGTCGCGCGAAGCAGCCGCGAGGCAGGCGGTCACGAAGCGACCCGAGCCGATGGCGAACGTGTAGATCGGGCGGCACCAGCTGCGCGGACGAGCCCACGTGTTGTAGCGCTTCTCGAGGGCCTCGATGAGATAGTGCCTTCTCCAGTTCGTGCCGGGGTCGACCGCCTCCTTCGCGCAGGCGTAGACCTTGACGACCTTGTGGGTCTTGGGCGTGACGTAGACGTAGTAGTCGTCGAAACCGGCGAGCTTCTTCGCGGGAGTGAATGTCGCGCGAAGCAGCGTCGGCTCTTCGATGTCGGAAACGAAGTTCGTGCCCTTGAACTCCTCGCCGAACTTAAGTCCGAGGAATCCCTCCTCGACCTTGGCGTCCGGCGACTCGTCGTCCTTCTGCTCGACGCGCGTCGTGAACGAGGCCATTCCCTCCTCGCCGACGGGATAGCTCTGGGCGTATTCGCTCGTGGAGCTTTCGAGCATGTTGCCGTCGGCGTCAAGCGTGGTGCGCGTTTCGCGGCGGCGCTCGGTGACCATGTTGCCGTTTGTGGTCACCGTAGACTCGACGTAAGTCCTTGCGACGCTGCCGTTGTCGTTAGTGACGATCGACGCCTCGGACGATTTCTGCGAGACGTCCTTCTTTTCGTCGCCCGATGCGGCGGCGAAGCCGATCAGGGTTATTGCCGCGGCTACCGACGCGACTGTCAATGCTGTTCCTGTTTTTTTCATGGTGTCATTCCTTTCTTCGGGTATCTCCCGATTGAACGACGCCATTATAGGAAATGAATGTTAACGGATTGTTAACGAAACGCCAGTTGTCATTTAAGACAGTCGGGAGCCGCGACGCAACAGCGAAAACCGCGGCGTCATGTCGAGTGGCAAAATCACGGTGATGGTCGTTCCCTTGTTCAAGGCGGACTTGCAGTCTATCGTGCCGCCGTACAGTCTGACGACAGAATCGACATAGGCAAGGCCATTGCCGTCGCCAGGGCGCGAGGAACTCCGTTCGGCTCGGTAAAACCGTTCGAACATGTGTTTCTGACAATCTTTCGACATACCGATGCCCGTATCGGCGACAGTCAACTTAACACGGCCCGGGAACTTTCGCACAAGCGAGACGGAGATCGACCCCTTGTCCGTATACTTGACGGCGTTGTCGACGAGATTGCTCACAAGGCGCAGAAGTTTTTGCCTATGCGAACGAACGACTATCGTTTCAGACGGTACATCGCAACTAAGCTTCACGCCCTTTGCCTCTGCAGCAGACTCGAACATGTCGGCAAGGCCAGTGATGACATCAGAGATGTCAACATCCTCAAGGGGCTCCCGGACCTCGCCGTTGTAGTTTCTGATGATTTCGGACTGCATGTCGAACATCTCGAGCAGCGTTTCGCTTGACTCCTGCATTTCCTCCAGGGCAGTCTTCGGTTCCTTGTATCCCGCGAGCGCATACTCCACATTATGCTTGAAGCTCGACACCGGACCGCGCAAGTCATGTATAATTTCGCGAAGGAACGACTGAAGAGTCCCCACCGGCTTTGATATGGACGCCGCGGCCAGCAACAGCAAAACGATGGTGACGACAAACAACACCGTTGGGATCCGCGTTGACTTCCTCGCCTCGAGGACGACTTGCATAAGTGCATCCTTGGACTCTGCTAAGCTCTTCATCCGATAGGCAGAAGCCGCATCCTTCGCAAGTTTCTTGTCCGTGACCAGGATATGATATGGCATCCACACGAGCATGATCACTGCACCGAGGATTACGACCCTGCGGAAAATTGCGCGCGCAAGCGGATCTTTAGAGTATCGCATAGCCAACGCCCTTCTTCGTTTCAATGACATTCCCCGCACCACAGGCCTCAAGCCGCTCGCTGAGGCGCAGCTTCGCCTGCCTGACGGCGTCCACCCCCAAGGTCTTTGCCCCCGGGCAGATTTCCTTTAGTATCCGCTTGGTCGGGACGAACCTGCCTCGGTTATCAAGCAAAAGTACGAGGAAGTCGAACGCCTGTCCCTTGAGCTTCAGATCTTGGTCATTGCAGAACGCCGTGCGCTCGGACTTGTTGACGACGATGGATCGATAGGAAATCACGGACTGCTCGCCGCCGACACGCCGCTCCAGCGCCGTGACATACGAAATCAATTCGTCTGCAGAAACGGGCTTCTCGATATAGTGGTCGGCACCCGCCCGCACCACCTCGAGCCGCTCGGCCTTCCCCACGTGGTTACTGGCGCAGATGATGATCGTCTTAATCCCGTTTCGCCGCGCACCTCTGACGATGGCTTCGCCGTCCATGCCGGGCAAGACCTGGTCGACGATGGCGACATCGTAGTCCCCGTTAAGGAGCATGGAATACCCGATGTCCCCAGCATGCGCCATGTCGCATTCGTAGCCCATGGACCGGAGCACCGCCGTATAATCCGCCGCCTCGGAGGCGTTGTCCTCGATCACCAACGCTTTTCTCATGCGGTTATTCTACCATTTTTTCGACGCGTGGAACAGTCCCAAGGCCACCCGACAACCGTCGTATGTCACGCAAAGTCACGACTTTCGTCAGTTCATTACTTCCAAGTAACGATACAAATGGACAACACTTGGTAAAATCCAGAGTAAATTGTATAAAAGGTCTGTCGCTATGCACAAAATCACATTTGCACTGATCGCTACGCTTGCCGCAGCCGCTGCCTGCGCAGCAAACTCGTTCACATGGCCGCAACTTCCCGAAGGGACTCTACCCGATACCGAAGTGTCGACCAATATCGTGCTTCATGTCAACAGTCAGAAACTGGAACGGTTCACGCTCAGTCTTGAAACGACATGCTGCATCTCAAACGAGGTCCTTGTCGCAATTGGGTGCGACTCCGATGAGGACGGCGACCTGTCGTTCGATGAAGCCGACTTTGCGTTTGGCTCCGACTGCGGGGAGCGGTATCTCGCCGACTACCGCACGCAAACCATAGTTAGCAATTCCAGCTCATCGGTCACGATCAACAAGAAAGATTTCAACCCCAACTGGAACCTCGCCAAGATCATCAAGCGCGGGCTCGGCGAAGTCGGGGAAGAAATAACAGAAACAGTCGAGAACGTGCAGCTCACCATCACAATACGATAAATGGAGGCGGCCATGAATATAAACTGGCATCTCGTGGCACTAATCGTTGGATTCTCCTTCTACGGATTCCTCGCATGGCTAGCCACAAAACGGCTCGTTTCCTCTGGGCTCAGGCAGATGCGAAAACTGCCACGCGCCATGCAGGCGATCTTTCTGATCGTCGCCATAATCGCGACAGTCGAAGCGCAGAAGGCCAACACGAATGGCAACAACAATGCCAGCGGCGGGACGAACGGTCTGCTGAACGCCGGAGCGCCATTCTTGTCGCCAAACCACGGGCCGCCCGCCGCCCTGCAAAACGGCATGACGGCAATGATGCAACACAACGCACTTCTGCAGCGGCTCCAAAACACAGGCATCCCGACGTTGACCACGAATGATGTCATCAATGGATACTGCGTCCTGACAGAGATACCAGCTCCCGATGTCGAGCTGCCGACGAACGCCGTTCCCGTCGGGAACTGGCATGTGCACGGCGCGTCATCCCCCTTCGGCGCGAACAAGACAGACTTCCCGGGATTCCCCTTCCCGTTCGGAAAGGATGCAATGCTGTCATCCTATACCTGGTTCTTCCAGGACGGCAAGATACGCGCCAATCTTCGCGACGCGGGCACCGAGATCGATTCGGGAATCGGCGCCGTCACCGCCGTACCTGGCGAAAGCATGCTCGCGAGAAGCGAAGGTGAAGACGGAGAACAGACAATGTGGTGGTGGCATTTCTATGCACTGCCCAACACCAACGAACCGGTTACTGCCGCGATAACGCTGTATCCTGACGGCTGCTTCGCGTTGCTGACAAACGGCATCGTGCGAACATGCGCCCCGGTCCGTCCACTGGATTGGCTTAGAATCTCCGCGCCCTCCGTCATCATGCGCAACGGAGAGACAAACATCGTGTCCGCCTCACTTGCCGCCCCGTACAACGTGGACTCGCTTCCAACGATAGAATGTGTCGAAGGAGCAAACCATCTATCCATAGAAACGATAGACGCACGGACTCTCTCCGTGCGAGGCATTTCGACAAGCGAAGCGGTCGATGACGTCAAGTTTGCCGCGAGCGTAACGGTATGCGGCGAGACCTACACCGCGACTCAGTCGCTGACTGTCGCATCCGTCAAATATCTCCACGTGGATTCTTCGGTCGCGGGGACAAGCCCCAATCCCCCGCCCTTCGCCGGCGAGACGGCCTGCCCATTCTCGATCACCAACAGTCTTGCGCCGGACAAGCATCTCGTCGTGCCTTTCTGCAATGTTGCAACACTTGGCGCGAACGGATTTTCCATCGCCAACTTCACGATCTACATGCATCTCGAACTCGAGCCAGAGGGAGTCTTCGGATATGATCTTCCTGGCGAATGGGAGCTAATCGAGGCAGTCCCAGAGGCGAGCGGTTCACTCGTCTCGATATCGCCCTTCGACGCAGAATTCCGAAATCCCAAGAAAGGCGGCGTCTACCGATTTAGGGCTCGAGTCGGCGGCTCCCCTTGGACGGAGGCCAACATCGTCCTTCCAGTGTGCGGGGCAGGAGTCGAAGACATTTTCATAAGCGACCTCGCCATTACGCGCACAATCATGGCAAACCTCTGCGTCAAATACGACTGGGAAACACGGAACAGCCCTATGTTTGGGTTGAAATGGTTCGTCCGCGAAGGCGCAGGCGACTATCTCGGACGCCCGGACAACCAGCAGCGCAAAACGACATGGCGATACAACCAGGTAAACGACCTATCCGGCTTCGGCGCAGTCGCGACATTCTACGGCTATCCGACGCGGCTGGCAAAGTTGAGCAACATGACAGTCGGCTTCGGGTCACAGCTAATCGGAGTCAACAACTTCCGGCAGGACATGTCGCAGTATATAGGAACGGACAACGATGCAACGGCGACACTGAGCTGGAACTGCGGAACAGGGCTCGCTGCGCCAGGCGTCAACATCTCATCGAACTGCGCCGCTTGCGCAAAGGCAATGTGGAACGTGGCGGACGACAAGGTCCGGCGGCTTTGGCCGAACAACCTGCCGGCGGACAACCACGACCCCTACTCCTACACAGTGGACTACAACTTCTACTTCATCTCCCCGGGGCTAATCAACATGGGTCTGGACGAATTCGGCTTTTAGCCGATGCCCCATGCCATGCCCCAAAGAAAATCAAAACAGAAAACATAGATAACGAAAGGACGAGACAAATGAACCACAAGACAACGACAATCCTCTCTGCACTCGCGACGATCGCCGCTGCGACACTCTGCGCAGCGCCTTCCTCAAACACTGTCGAAGCCGTCACGCAGGACTGGAGGCAGGGCAACTACTCTAATGTCTACGAGCTCGCGCAGGCGCGATTTGCGGTCAACTCGAACGATCTCGTCGCCGCGCATCTTATGATGGAATTCGACACGGCGTTCTCGAGCAGGGAGGCGGCGTCCAATTCCATCATGCGTCTCGTTCGGATATCAGACGAAGTGACGCTCCCGGCATACACGAATCTCTATGGCATGGTCAGATCCGGATGGATCTGGTACGCGAGCGAGTTCTTCCCGTCGCTTACCGATACGCAACTGGAGCAGCATCACACCTGGGCTCTGACGACCCGGCACGAGATGTCCTCTGACTTCATGCTGAAGCTTCTCTGGAAGAACAACCTCTGGTGACTTAGACAAGGAGCCGCACAGAAATGCAAAAAATAAAAACCGGCATACTGATCCATGAGCGCAGGCGCGATGCGCTTTGCAGGCTTCACATGGCCCTGTCGAAGTTAGGATATGTTTGCGAAGGGGATGATGGGCGCAGCGCCTTCTACGCCTATCGTCGAGCGAGCGCAAAATCTCAGCGCAAAGTAGCCATGATAATGCTCGACTTCAAGCGGCATACCGTCCATGCAGGTCGCAAATCAGCGACTCTCAACAACCACGAGCGCCTGCTCTTGAAATACCTTGTTGAGCATCCATGCAATGTCGCCACACGCGATATCATCCTCGACTCTGTCTTCGGGAACAACGAGCCGTCAGGAAGCGACATCATTTCCCCCTGCGTCTGCACCCTCCGCCGCAAGCTCGAATCCATCGGCCACGCCAATGTCATCAAAACCATCCGCGGCATTGGCTACTGCCTCTCCCCAGACTACATCCCCCGCATCACCCTCGGCTAATCAAGCATCTCCCCAGCAAGCGCTACTTACATGGTTTACGCCGGATGATCATCGAAATTTTAGGAGGAGATTCCTGGATTATGCGCTGTTCGCGCCTTGACATTACATCTTTTCTAATCTCCTCAATCCGCATTTGCATTTCCCGAACGGTCTGCTGTGCTTGCTTCATTTCAATTTCATCTGAAGCCGCCCCACCCCCATCCAATGCGCGCTTCTCCAGTTCCTTTATTTGTCGTTCGGCCTTATGCATCTGTTCATATTCACGCATCGCGACCTTGGCGACAAGAACCCAGTTTTCATCTATCCCCCATCCAATAGGAATCGTCACTCGCTTCATATCACGACCCAATAAAGGATTTCATCAATACGCGACAGCGTAAACGCGGCTGCGACCTGTTCCTGATCCTTCCCCATCGTGTCGCCCTCATTTTCTGCTCAACAACGTCAATCGCGCTCCGTAAACTGGCAACGGATTCTTTTGCACTCGCCAGTTCTTCTTTTTCCGCTGCTGCTAATTCCCGCTTCTTCGAAATCTCTTCAAGCTCATCAATTCGACGTTCGTTTCGCCTCATGGGTTCAAACTTGTCATAAGCACACCGCCATAAATTAGCCTGATTGTCGGCAAGAACCTTTCCCTCGGCAATGTCCAAGCAGACTCTGGCGATCTCAGACAGATTTCTGCGCATACCGTCTTTCACTGTCAGGCGACAAACAAAGACAAAGTTTGATGTTGGCCGTTCAATCACGTCAAAATGCAGAGTCGACAACACTCGCTCTATACGCTTGGCATCCTCATGCGTCAGCGCCGCATCTTCACGACAGCGACAAACCCTTTGTTCAAGCGAATCAATTGGACTCATTCCCTTGGCAAAGTCATGAAGAAGACTTTCTAGCACGGCATTCCGATTGTGTTTGTCTGCACTTTTTGCAACCTCGTCATTCCTCGTCTGGGCATTCCAAACCAGTCTGTCTTCATACAAGAAATCAATCTGACATTCATGCTCAAACTCCAGCCTGGAGAAAATATATGCAGCCGCACAGGCGGCAATCCCAGCCGCACAAAATATCACACTCCTTTTACTCATGGGCACACCTCCCTATGCTAACATTGTCATTGACATCGCGTGTAGCTTCATAGCCGTATTTCCTGATTGTAAAAGTGCCATCCGCAGTCAAAATGAATTCTTGCGTCGTAGGAGGCGCTCCGAACTGTCCCATTAGCAAAGAATTGAATCCCCACCCGACTGGTATCGGCCATGTCTTCCAACCAGCAGACCATGGCCGTTCGTATCTACCTCCACGTCCGCATTTATCAGAACACCAAAAGCCGTCCTGGGTAACCTCTATATATATACCCGCGTGCGCCGCCGCACAATGGGAAAGATACCCTCCCTTTTCCACATCGTCGTAATAACCCCCATGCGGACAATTCCCGCTTTCGTCAGCAATCTCAACAAAATCAATCCCCTTGAACGACACATACGTCGGCCCGACAAACAAGTCCAAGTGCATGAGTAGCCAACCCGCTTCTCCACGAACCATGGAAATATCTTCATTGTATCGTGGATTCCTTGCCTCTATGCTTGGCGTGACCATTAAAAATTGATTTGTATAGCACACGCCACTAACGGTCGTGCGAAATTCGCAAAGGCCATTTGAATGCTGATTTGTTGTCGCGTGAAGGATAATCGTTCCAGGATTATACGGCAACAACTCATCCTCTCCTTCCCAGAAAGTCCAGCCCGCAGATGAGGATGCAGGATACTGCCTATAGTAGAATTCCTCAAGGATGCCAAACACATGTCGATGAAGATTCGTATTCGCCGGTGCAGCATACCGAGCCTCCAGTTCGACTCTCACAGCAGTCGTTGTAGAAGCACTCGTCGAGATTGCACCAGTGGCGTTCTCCGTCAGCGTCGCCGTCACAATGATATCATTCGTAGCAGCACTGGCCACAATACCCACATAGTTCATTGCATACGTTATCGACTGCCTTGCCGGAACCGACACCGACTGGGCGGGGAAGGCAGGCCCCGAGTTCTTCTGGAGCTTGCCAAGGTTCGTCGCAGACACAGACAGCACGGCGCCATTAGTTCCGCCATTGGCACTGATAGTCAGCATAGTCGCCGTCGACCTTCGAGGGGCCCATTCACCCGGCATATTCTCGTATGCATCCTCGAATATGACCGCATCTTTGCTGAAGTTGGCCGAGACAGACGCCACATACGGACCGGACGAGGGTGTTGGCACTGGGTCTGGCGCATCTTCCCAGCACCCACACGAGGCATAACCAATGAACAACTTGGAATACCCTTCCCACAGCGCAGTTGTTTCAAAACTATGATACCCTCCTCCGCAAGTACACGTCAAGGAACACGACCACTGCAATATACCGTCAACAACCTCCCGCGAGCAACATCCTCCGAGACAGGAGACAATTGAGGGGTATACATTGATCGGCGAAGATGACGCGCCGTAGTTGCCTGTAGACCCTGCGCTTCTCGTCTGTATTCGCACCAGCGAAAGTTCCAACGGCAAAGAAACAGTCAGGCGATTCTCGGCGTTTGTCACGATCTCCGCGTATTCGCTCGACACGGCTGAATAGTCAAACGGCAAGTTGCTATCGACTGTGTATGTCGCGCCAGCGAGTAGCGGGATGTGGCAGACTTGGTTTGTCCGCGCAATGATTACGTGGTCGCCAAGGTCGCTCGCTCCATCGCAAGTGACGCGGATTGTCGCAACTCCGAGAACCCCTGCCACCGAAAGATCAAGCAAGTAGTAGGCATCGGGATTCGCGTTTGGTGGCAAGCTGTTTGCCACTCCAAAGAAATCTCCGTCGTAGCTTATCGGGTTAGCGTCTCGCTCGTTATGGATTCCGTCATCATCCCAATCGTCGGGGTTGACTCGGCGGCAGACAGTCTCGACCTCGTTGGAGTGTGTCAGGAAATCACCATTGGGCGAAAGGACAATCTGCGCATTGACGGGGCAGTTCGTGTCGCCGCCGAGGAAGAAGTTTTCCCATGTGAGGACGCGGGCACCATCGTCGCCGTCAAGCCGCCACAGTCGGCTTTGGCCTGGAACGGCAGACATTGGAACGCCGACAGCGCAGATTTCGTGCGCGGCATCGCGCGGAGTTGGACGGATGCGACCGTCGATGAAATACCAGAATGACGAAAACACCTCATCATTCGTGCCAAGAGGGAACGACCAATTGGTAGGGACGAGCGTCCCGCTCGTCCGCAAAACGCCGAAATCAACCACATTGTTGCCAAAGGACGAGCGCGCGCCGTGGATGTGCCAGTTGCCCACATAAACGGCGTTCGTCGGCATTTCATACGAAACCGCCGCGTTAGTCGTGACGCTCTCCACTCGCCATCCGCGAGCGATGTCGGCGTTTGTTGTTTGGACTGGGATGTTGTTTTGGACAGGATTAACAAGATTAACAGGATTTAGAGAAGAGGGTATGTGGGGTAACGCCCCAGATAATCCTGTCAATCCTGTAAATCCTGTCTGAAAAGAACCGCTGCCCTGCTGCATCTGCGGCAACGGTGAATTCATGTTCGGCGGCACATTGTTCGTCTTCTGCGCGGTCAGCGTGGCATCCACTGCAAACAGTGTAAGCGCCAACAGAAGCGTCGCGGGTAGTTTACGCAAGGCGCGAACGCCAACCCAAACGCAAAAAGCAAGAGCAACTGCACATTCAAGGGCGGCGACACAGTTTCCAAGAAGCTTCCAATCCATATCGCGCCCCCTACCGAATCCTTATATCAAAGCGGACGCGCTCTTCGCCCACTTCAACAGTCTCGCCTATCTCGCCAAGCCCGCGCCGCACGACCTTTACGAGATTCCATGCGGGATCGAACTCGCGCTTCCCGATGACAACCGCGTTTGTAGCTTCTACAGAAGGGTCAGACCCTTCTGTAGAAGCTGTGCCCATGCGGAGATCGGTGCGATACCACTCGCCGCAGTCGCAGCCAAAGACAATGGTGGCCTCGTCCAACGACAAATCACCGTCGTTGTCGCCGTCTGCGCCGATGGCAACAAGCACCTCGTTTGTCTCGCACGAGTCAAACGCCACCGAAAACGTCAGCGTCTGTAGTCGCGTCGCATCTACATTCAGCGCAATGTTGGTGCTGACTTCCGCATCAGGCGTCGCCGCTTCCGGCAGTGATGGCACGACCACCCGCGCCCCCGCAAAAGCGGATGCGTGAACAAGAAGCGCAACAAACACTGCCACCGCAAATTTCATCTGCGCATATTTTACCATAATTATCTATTCCCCTTTGCCCGATTGTGTGTCGTGCAAAGCATTTGACAATTATCTTCGCTAGTGTCGCCGCCATTCGACCATGCCGTAACGTGATCGGCTTCCATTTCTCTGAAGTCGTAGATGCGCTTTGCGTTCGCCGGATGTCCGCTCGCGCATATCGGACAGTTCGAGACACCATTGGCCTTTGCCTCGGCTGTCTGCTTTGCATAGACCTTCTTTGCGACTTCTTTCTTGAATATGCGTATCTTCAACAATTCCGGATGCCGCTCGCCGCCAAGGACATACTCGAATATGTTGCGCCTACTCGTGACGATCTCGTTGTCTGCGTCAGCATAAAGTTCCTCAACTCGCTTCCAGATTTTGTCGGGATCGTATGGCTTATCGTGGTATGCTTCATATAGCCGCCCCCACTCAAGTCCGCACATCTCGCTCTTCATGTCCTTGAATACGCCGCCTATCCACGCGATGACGCTATCGAAATACGCAGTCAGCTCC
>Ga0265300_10000262_pt1 | contig 55811 bp, 52 predicted proteins | sample AusTroGonzalo_MG_FD_193482 | JGI IMG/M metagenome (GOLD analysis project Ga0265300, IMG submission 193482) | Bovine rumen microbial communities from tropical cattle in Woodstock, Queensland, Australia - Gonzalo_03 | ecosystem: Host-associated > Mammals > Digestive system > Stomach > Rumen ... | reverse complement strand
GCAGCTACACCTTCAGTTGACATTGCGTCCACGCCAGCAGCCATTACCTGGCCAGCGGCGATCAGGAGCAGGGAAGCTCCGCAAAGGAAGGTCCTTTTCCAAAATTTAATGTCATTCATAATAAAACTTTTTAAAGGTTAATATAATTGTAATTAAACACTTCCTATAAAAAGGGCAACTGCATTCACATGTGGTTGCCCACCAAACATTAACTTAAATTTTTTCTTATCTTAATATTATTAGCGGATAGTGCTGCATTCACATGTGGCAAGTATCCCTTATTTAAATATTTTGTTAATTAGTCAAACTATCGTTATCTCACAACAAATGCCTATCCTTGTCTAAACAAAGATAAATTTTGACATTTTTATGCTAATAACTTTTAAAATTCAGCATGTTACATCATATTTTTCCCTTACTTCGCAGTAAAAAGAATGAAATTGACCCTACAAACTTAAAGGTTTTTTAATAAACAAGCAAATTTTATTAGGATTTTTTTCACTCTCTACCGTTTTTTCTTGACCTAAACATCAAACTTAACTGAATTGATATGCGAAAATCTACAAAGTCCATACAATCCATGCTGCTCGAATTGTATAAGCAACATCAGAGCAACAAGAAATGGAACACGGCATCCCTTTACCGGTCGGTCATCATTAAAGTAAACAAGTTTGCCAAAGGGAAAGAAATACCGATTAACAACATTTCACCCAGTTGGCTGAAGTCATTTGAGGGGTATATGCGCTCGTCTGGCAATTGCTGGAACACCATATCTACCTACATGCGGATCTTGAATGCCGCTTACAACGAAGCGGTGCTGACGAATAATGCCACTTTCCGCCCCTTATTATTTAATAAGGTGTATACAGGGGTGGTGGCTGATCGAGGCAATGCGTTGGGGATTCAAGAAATGGAGCAGCTTGTCAAACTAAGTTTCGACAAAGACAGTCCGCTAAAACCCAGATTACAGCAAACCCTCCAATATTTTGTCTTGATGTTTCTACTTAGGGGCATGCCTTTCGTAGATATGGCTTTTCTGAAGAAGAAAGAACTGAAGCGTAATGTCATCTCTTATCGACGTATGAAGACGGGAAGACCGCTTACCGTTGAGCTGGAGAAACCTGCCATGCAGCTGCTTCGCCTCCTGGCCAGCAGAGAGAAATCATCCCCTTACCTATTTCCTTTCTTACATTACCCGGAAAGTTCAGAGAAAGCCTATAATGAGTACAAAACCGTGCTTAGGAACTTCAACAACCATTTAGACACAATAGGCAACATCCTTGGCATCCAACAAAAAATAACTACTTATACTGCCCGTCACACCTGGGTGACCATTGCCTTTACCTGTAATATCAATTCTGCTATCATCTCTCAATCAGTGGGACATTCGTCCATTAAGGTCACTGAAATCTATCTTAAACCCTTCCAACAGGCAGCTATCAATGCTGCTAATAAGCAAGTCATTCAAGCAGTTATGTCATAATTTTCCCTTTACTGCGAAGTAAGGGAAAAAACTACCGATTTGTTACTTGGCCTAAGCTTGGGGTGAAAGTGTCTGTATCTGCTTCACATATAATTATTTTCTTAGTTTGACTTCTTGTTTTTTTTGATTGTTGCCTAAGACAACACTACAAAGATAATAAAAAATGAGTGAAAAACAATAAAAGATAGACTTTTTGTTTATTTATTAGAAGTATTATTTTAACGCAGAAAGGGACGCTGCATCACGCAGTGTCCCTTTCTGTTAGTTAGTGTTATTAGGTTTTTGAGAGAAGAAACTTCACAGTTTCGTAGGTCACTAACCATATAATGTTTAAAGCAAATGAAAATGTTATATTAATAAAGCAAATGAAAAAACTTCTATTTCTTGATGCTCTCTTGTTGCTCAATGGTCTTCAGCTGGCGTGACAAGCTGTCTTTAACTTGCAGTTCGCCACTCTCGGCATCATCACCCAGTGCCACGGAAGGCGAGGTGATTTGTTGACCGATGGTGTCGTTCACCGCCATCTGATGGTAGTCTTGCAACAAGGTACGCTCAGCAAGGTTACCCAACGCCAGCAACATAGCCACCGCAGCTGCTGCCTTAGCGATAGGAGCCAAACGACTGAAGATGGACACGCTCTTGGCCTTTACCACAGGCATCTCAACCTGCTTAAGCAATCGCTCGTCGAAATCATCACCCAGATGGTCTTGCTGCATGAACTTCTCATACACGAACAGGTCTTTGTAGCGCAGCAGGTGCTGAGGCACACGGTCACCGCTGAAGAACTGGCGCAACTGCCTTTCTTCATCGATGGTGGTCTCACCATCCCAATACCGTTGCAAAAGATGTTCAATTTGTTGGGCGTTCATAAGCATCCAATCGTAATAAACCTTGCTTCACTTTTTGCCTGGCCCTGAACAGGTTAATCTTCACTTGTTCTTCAGTGATGTCCAGCGCTTGGGCAATCTCCTTATAGCTTTTTTCCTCGATGTCGCGCATCTGCATGATCTTGCGTTGCTTGTCGGGCAACTCATCCATCAGCCTATGCACCCACATGAGGCGTTCTTTTTGCTCCAGCTCTTCATACGGATTGGCATCATCTTGTGTCCGGTCATGCTGTTCGGTCAGTTCCTCTGTTCTGGCATCCATCTTCTCGCGCAGGTCGATGGCGAGGTTCTTGGTCAGTGTGATGCAATAAGCCTCAATAGATTCCAGCGAGTTCCATTCCTCCCTTTTGTTCCAGACCTTGATGAGCGTTTCCTGCACGATATCCTCTGCTTCGGCCCTGTCGAATGTAATGCGCAGTGCCACTCGGAAGAGTTTGTCCTTCAGCGGAAGAATATCGTCACGAAAGCTGATCTCTTTCATCTCTTCATTAATATAGACGGATGAAACCGTGAAAAGTTACACGTTCTCTCAAAAAATTATCTGATTATTGTTCCTTGATGGCCATCAAGGGCATTAGCAGCGGTGATAATCACCTCTTTCACGCCAGCATCGATGGCTTGAAAGGCGTTCTCCAGTTTGGGTATCATACCTCCTTGTATCACGCCTTGCTCTACCAATTCGGCAAACTGCTGGCGGTTGATGTTGGCTATCACACTGTCGTCATCAGCCTCATCGCGCAACACGCCTTTCTTCTCGAAGCAAAACACTAGGGTCACATCGAAGAAGGAGGCTAATGCCTTGGCCGTTTCACCGGCAATGGTGTCGGCATTGGTGTTGAGGATGTTGCCCTTGCCGTCGTGGGTGAGGGGCGCCATCACAGGCACGATGCTTGCGTTCAAAAGGCTGGTCAGTCGCTCACCATCCACCTGTTTCACATCTCCCACAAAGCCATAGTCGATGTCTTTGACAGGGCGCTTGTCGGAAAGGATGACGTTCATGTCGGCACCGGTAAGTCCTACGGCATTGATGCCTCGTGCTTGCAGTCCTGCCACAATGTTCTTGTTGACCAAGCCACCATAAACCATCGTCACCACCTTCAGCATCTCGGCATCGGTGATGCGACGGCCATTCACCATCTGGGTCTCGATGCCCATGGTGGCAGCTAACTTAGTAGCAGAGCGGCCACCACCGTGCACCAGCACTTTAGGGCCTGGGATAGCGGCAAAGTCGCTGAGCAGCTGTTGCAAACTTTCAGCTTCCTCAACAATCTTACCTCCGACTTTAATTACTGTACATTGACCGTTGACCGTTGACCGTTGACCGTTGACCATGGACCGTTTACCATTAATGTTATTCCAAATAAGTATATCCATAGAGGCCAGAGCGGTAGTTGGACAGGAACTCCTTGCCCTCATCCACCGTAATCTTGCCTTCTTTTACCGACTTGCTGACCCATGTCTCCAGGGTGCGTACCAGCTTCTTGGCACTGAACTGCACATAGTCGAGCACCTCAGCCACCGTCTCACCATCAATCACCTGGTCGATGGTGTAGCCCTTCTCATCTACAGAGATATGAACGGCATTGGTGTCGCCAAACAGGTTGTGCATATCGCCCAGGATTTCCTGATAGGCACCTACGAGGAATACGCCCAGGTAGTAATGCTCCTTCTGCTTGATAGAATGCACAGGCAGGTAGTTGGATACACTGCGGGTGGTGATGAAGCTGGCAATCTTGCCATCAGAGTCGCAAGTGATATCCTGCAAGGTGGCTTCCTTATCAGGCTTCTCGTCCAAGCGTTGCAGCGGCATGATAGGGAATATCTGGTCGATTGACCAAGAGTCGGGCAGCGATTGGAACAATGAGAAATTGCAGAAATACTTATCTGCCAACAGCTTTGGCAAACCACGCAGTTCGTCAGGCGTATGCTTTAAGTTTTGTGCGATATGGTTCACCTCACGCATCACACTCCAGTAAAGGCATTCTATCTGTGCGCGTGTTTGCAGATCCACCAGTCCGTGACTGAACAGGTTCAATGACTCGTCACGAATCTGCTCGGCATCGTGGAATGCCTCCAGCATAGTGTTCTGGTTTAACTTGTCCCAGATGGAATAAAGCTCACGTACCAGTTCGTGATCCTCTGGTTTGATGTCAATATCATCATCCCATTCAGGAAGATGCGCTGTTTCCAGTACATCGAAAATCAACACGGAGTGATAGGCCGACAGGGCGCGACCACTCTCGGTAATAATATTGGGATGCGGTATATTGTTCTTGTCGCTGATATCTACCAGTGTTGAGATGGCGTCGTTCACATACTCCTGTATGGAGTAGTTTACGCTACCTTCGTTGGTGCCAGAACGGGTACCGTCGTAATCGACACCCAAACCACCACCGATATCCACGAACTCGACATTGAAGCCCAGGTGATGCAGTTGCACATAGAACTGTGAGGATTCTACCAAGGCACGTTGGATATGGCGTATCTTCGTTACCTGACTGCCGATATGGAAATGAATCAGTTTGAGGCAGTCTTCCATCTTCTTCTCCTTTAGAAAGTCGAGGGCTTCAAGCAGTTCGCTGGAGGTCAAGCCAAACTTGCTGGCATCGCCACCGCTCTGCTCCCACTTGCCACTGCCCGAAGAAGCCAACTTGATACGAATACCAATATTTGGACGCATATCCAGTTTCTTGGCCACCTTGGCAATCAGTCGCAGTTCGTTCATCTTCTCCACCACGAGGAAGATGCGCTTGCCCATCTTCTGTGCCAGCAGTGCCAGTTCGATATAGCTCTCGTCCTTATAACCGTTGCAGATAATCAGCGAATCTGAGTCCATGTTGGTAGCTATCACGGCATGCAATTCAGGTTTGGAACCAGCCTCCAGTCCGAGGTTATATTTCTTACCGTGGCTTACCACCTCTTCCACCACGGGTCTCATCTGGTTTACCTTGATGGGGTAGATGATAAAGTTCTGAGCTTTATAATTGTATTCCTCAGATGCCCGCTTGAAGCAGTGTGAAATCTTCTCGATACGGTTGTCGAGGATATCAGGGAAACGCACCAGCATGGGAGCCGTTACGTCGCGCAGAGCCAGTTCGTCTACCAGCTCTCTCAGATCGACCTCTACACCGTCTTTCAACGGAGTAACCACCACATGACCTTTGTCATTGATACCAAAGTACGAAGCTCCCCACCCCTTAATGTTGTAGAGCTCTTCAGAATCTTCAATACGCCATTTTCTCATTTCACTGTTATCTCGCTAATAAATAATAATAGGTTTGGATGGCAAAAGTAATAAAAATAAGGATAAAACTATTATATTTGCAAGAAAAACAACAGATATGAAGAATTATAAGATTGAAATCTGTGCCAATTCGGCTGAAAGTGTTGTCATGGCACAACGTGGAGGAGCTAATAGGGTAGAACTTTGTGCGGGCATTCCCGAAGGAGGTACCACCCCGTCTTTTGGTGAAATAGCAGCAGCGAGGAGCCTACTGAAGAAGACCAAGCTGCATGTTATTATCCGTCCTCGTGGAGGCGACTTTTGCTATTCTCCTCTTGAGAGGAAGATCATGCTTACAGACATTACGCATAGTAAGCTCTTAGACGTTGACGGCTTTGTATTTGGATGCCTCACTCCTGAAGGAGATGTGGATATCAAGGTCATGAAACAACTGATGAAAGCTGCTAAAGGGAAGAGTGTGACCTTCCATCGTGCTTTCGATATGTGTCGCGATCCTTTCCAGGCACTGGAGGACATCATTGCTTTGGGATGCGACCGCATTCTTACCTCTGGGCAACGGGCTACTGCCGAAGAGGGTATCCCACTCATTAAGAAGTTGGTTGAGCGGGCTGCTGGGCGCATCATCATCATGCCTGGTGGGGGTGTTTCGTCACAGGACATCCGAAAGATAGCTGATGAAACAGGTGCTACTGAGTTCCATTTCACGGCACGCAAATCGGTGGAGAGTCCTATGCTGTATCGCAATCCCTATGTATCAATGGGTGACGTAGTGAAAATAGAAGAATACAGTAAGTTGGTGACAGATCCTCTGTTGGTGAAAGCTACATTGAAAGAACTTAAAAAATGATACTATGAAAAAGTTATTTGGTTGCATAGTGCTGGCTCTGGTGGTAGGGGGCAGCATAGAAGCAAAGGTGAGGTTGCCACACCTGTTAGGTGACAACATGGTATTGCAACAGCAGACTGATGCCCGTTTGTGGGGATGGACGGATGCCGGTAAAACGGTGAAGGTGACGGTGTCGTGGAACAACGAGACTTATACTGCCAAAGCAGATGGACAAGGGAAGTGGAAACTGACTGTCAAGACTCCCGAAGCATCGTTTACGCCACTGAGCATCACTTTTGATGATGGCGAGAAGACCACACTGAACAATATCCTCAGTGGTGAGGTGTGGGTGTGTGCAGGGCAGAGCAATATGGAGATGACTGTTAAAGGTTACAGCGATTGTCCTGTAGAGGGTTATAATCATGTGGTAGCCGACGCGGTTCATTCTTCTGGCGTTCGCCATGCCAAGATACCTAGCATCATGCGTATGACACCTCAAGAGGATGCCAATACCGAGTGGATAGACTGTAATCCTAATACTGTGGGCGACTTTAGTGCTACAGGCTATTTCTTCGCCCGTATGGTGAGCAGAACATTGAACATTCCAGTGGGGTTGATTGAGGCCAACAAAGGTGGCAGTCGTGTAGAAGGATGGCTCACTAGGGAGAACTTGCAAAAATTTACAGACGAGTCGTTGGATTCTTTGGAGATTGTCAAAAAATGGCCGATTGACATGAACCGTCAGTTGGTGTGGGGCAACGGAACTTTCAATCCTATATTGAATTATACCGTGAAGGGTATCTTGTTCTATCAGGGTTGTTCAAACGTAGGTGATCCCGGCGACCAATATTCCAACCGTTTGGCATTGTTGGTAAAGCAATGGCGTGAACAGTTTGGCTTGGGAGAGATTCCTTTCTACTTTGTGGAAATTGCACCATATATATATGGAGGAGTGGATAAAACTCCTGCTGCCTACTTACGCGAACAGCAGTTCAAGGCGCAGAGCCTGATACCTAACAGCGGTATGGTTGGTACCAACGATGGATCTTATCCGTATGAGACAGAGAACATTCACCCGACTCAGAAGCAGAAGGTGGGCGAGAGGTTGGCTTTCTTGGCCCTCAACGAGACGTACGGCATGGAAGGTTTCCGCTGCAAGAATCCTTCGTTCAAGAGCATGACCATAAAGGACAACGAGGTGACCATGCAGTTTGATAATACTTATGTTGGCTTTACCCGTCAATATGGTTTCGAGGGCTTTGAGATAGCAGGTGAGGACAAGGTGTTCCACAAGGTAACCAAATCGCACTCCACCATGTCGTGGGCAACGGGCTCGGTGAGCATCACCATTTCTTCTGATGAGGTGCCTCATCCTGTGGCTGTACGTTATTGCTTCCGTAACTTCCAGTTGGGCAATGTAGCCAACATGGCAGGCTTACCACTGATTCCGTTCCGTACGGATAACTGGTAAAAATAATCCCCGCCAATTGGCGGGGATATTTGTTTATAGACCTAACAGCTGTCGGAGCTCTTCTATCGACTTGTCTATCTGATGACGGCTCTCTAATCGGTTGCTGTCGAATATATAGGTGGCCTGACTGTAGAATGGTTCCCGATGAGCCAGCTGTTCGGTGATGTACTGCCTCATCTCCTCGTCGGTCTTGTTCATCAGCAGGGGGCGCTTGGTCTTACCTATCTGTAGGCGACTGAAGAGGGTATCGACATCGGCTTTCATATATACCGTCTGTCCTTGCTGGTTCATGTACTGCACATTGTCGAAGAAGCAGGCCGTACCGCCACCGGTAGCTATCATCACATTCTCGAAATCGCCCACCTCATGTAGCATCTTGCGCTCCATCTCGCGGAAAGCCTCCTCGCCCAATTCGGCAAATATCTGCTTTACCGTCTTGTGGAATCGTCCTTCGATGTACCAGTCCATGTCAATGAACTGCAAGCCCATCTTCAAGGCAAATGCCCTGCCTAAGGTGGTCTTGCCCGAACACATATATCCTATGAGAAATATTCTTATCATAATTTGGCTGTAAAGTTAGCGATATATTTTTGTTTTGTGTATCTTCGCAGAGAAAAGTTATCACTATAGATAAAAAAGATGGCGAAACGACAGAAATATTATGTGGTGTGGCGCGGTATTCAGCCTGGCATCTACCTCACTTGGGAGGAGTGTGAGCACCAGGTTAAGGGATTCCCTAACCCTAAATACAAGGCTTTTGATACCGAGCCTGAGGCGATGGCCGCTTTTGCTGACCCTGATTATCCTTTGGGAAACCATGCGGATGCGCCTTCTCACCACAACGAGTCGAAGATAGAAGTGATGAAGGCAGTAAAGGATGGGAACGAGGCGTTGATCAATAAGGCAGTCGCTGGTGGTTTGCAACTGAATGCATTGGCTGTGGATGCGGCATGTAGCGGCAATCCAGGGCTGATGGAATACCAGGGAGTGTATGTGGGCACTGGTCAGTGCATCTTCCACTTCGGCCCTGTGTTTGGTACCAATAACATAGGCGAGTTCCTGGCCATCGTACATGCTTTGGCCTATATGAAGAAGAACAATATCAGAATGCCCATTTACAGCGACAGTCGCAATGCCATGAGTTGGGTGAAGCAAAAGAAATGTCGCACCAAGCTGGAGCGCAATGCGAAGACAGAGGAGCTTTTTTTACTGATAGAGCGTGCGGAGAAGTGGCTGCGTGAAAACACATATAACATTCCCATTATCAAATGGGACAAAAACTTATGGGGTGAAACGCCTGCAGATTTCGGAAGAAAATAATAAAATATAGAACCATGAAGAATTTTATAGGATTATTTGGATTGCTGGCACTACTGTGCCTACAGCTACAGGCACAAGATCTTACTGGTACCATTTTGAAGGATGGCAAGCCACAGAAGAATGTAAGTGTTTGGCTTAAGATAGGTCGCGCTTCTGCCGTCACTGATAAGACCGGACGCTTTGTGTTGTCCAATGTTGCTCCAGATGATACGTTGCAAGTATCTGTCAACAGCAAGTACGATGCCCAAATTGTGGTGGGCGATTTGAAGGATATTACCATCAATATGGGCAAGGAGAATTTTACGGTGGTGGGCAACCTAGGCGAGGTGACCGTGCCTTATGTCCCTGTGCCAGAGATGAAGCGTGGCGGTAAGATTACCCACGATGTGATTATGCGTAGTGGTATGAAGACTGTTGCCGATGTAATCAGGCGTTTTGTACCAGGAGCACAGGAGGTAATCTCAGATGGTACGAAGATTCTTTCTATCACCAGGGGCAGAAACTCTATGCGAGGACCTGAACCGCCACTCTATGTGGTGGATGGTATTCCTTATGAAGTGGCTAATCCTAACGACATCGTGGCAGTGGAGGATATTGCTGAGCTTTCTGTGGATCGTGATGGAACTTCTTATGGTGCCCGTGGTGCCAATGGGGTGGTGATTATCAGGACGATGAATGGACTTGACCAATAAACGATAAGAGGGCGCATTCGCGCCCTCTTGTTGTTTTACTCGATATCGAACACGTAAGTGAAGTCGGTTTCAGGGTCGTATGGTTTCCAGTCGTCGGTATCTGGCGCATTGGGGTTGCCATACTTAGCGAAGTTTGTCCAAGCATCAGTCATCTTGTCGGCCAATGCATAGTCAGCTTCTGTGAATGGACGCCAAGAACGGTCGAGGGTGTGGAACATAAACCACAGCTCTGACGAGTGGAAAGAGCCTGCATCGTCGCCAGGTAACGGGCGAGCAAACAAGTAAGTATATACTGGCTTGGTGTGCTGCTTCTTACGTTCTGTGGCGAAACGCTGGATGCCTGCTCCCATAGTGGGGTTGTCGTTGGCGCAATAACCAATCATATATGGTATGTTGGCAATGGTGCCGTCAAACGTAGCAGTGGTAAAGCCATAACGCTGTACCACACCGTCGCTATGTGGACGAAAACGCAGACTGGCCGGTTTGCTGTTAAATATCTTCAGCAATTCTTCAGCACTGGCTGCACGCATCTTCTGGAGGTCGGTTAGACCATTCTCATCCATCAGTTGCTTACATAGACCAGCAAACTCTTCTAAAGATTGCTCAGGCATGACCTGCTCGTCAATGCCGCCTCCGCTTTGGATGATAGCATGACTGATAAGGTTCCTTGATAAGGGTGAGCTAACCAGGTTCTTGATGCTGGCAGCACCTGCACTCTGTCCAAGGATGGTGACATTCGTTGGGTCGCCACCAAACTGAGCGATGTTGTTCTTGATCCATTTCAGGGCTGCTATCTGGTCTTGTGTACCATAGTTGCCCGATGAATGCTGAAGGTCTTCGGCTATCAGCTCTGGATGAGCGAGGAAACCAAAGATTCCCACACGGTAGTTAATGGTGACGAGGATGACACCACGCTTGGCCCAAGCATCGCCATCCATCGTGATTTCGTAGCCATAACCATGATCGTAGGCTCCGCCATGTATCCACATCGCCACTGGCAGTTTCTTATCGGCATTGCCCACTGCATCAGCAGGCGTCCAGATGTTCAGAAAGAGACAATCTTCGCTAAACTCAGGATCGCCATCAGCATAGAACTCCTTAAAGTAGAAATCGCCCGTAGCCTTGCCGCTATTCTGCATAGCAGCAGCTCCCCATTTGTCGGCTACTTTCACGCCCTCCCAAGGGGTAACAGGCTGGGGTGCTTTCCAACGCAAGTCGCCTACGGGAGCAGCTGCATAGGGTACCCCCTTATATACCATCACATCAGGGTCGTTAGAGATTACACCCTGAATCTGTCCGCCCTCAATGGTGAGGACAGGATTATTAACAGACTGCTGGCTTGAGCAAGAAGCCAAAGCCAGCAGTGTTATTGCGAATAAATGAAGTTTCATGTTCATTATTTGAAGATCATTTGTGCAAACTCACTCAGGTAGATACGCCAGTTGCGCCAGATATGACCACCATCGGTTTCACGATAGGTGTAAGGATAGCCCTTGCTGTCCAACCACTTGCGCAGGTCGGCATTCTGCTGATACAGGAAGTCGGTCTTACCGATAGCAATCCAATATAGTTTTGGTTTTGCAGCGAAGAGGGCAGCCATCTGCTGGTTGAACTCAGTGTTGGTGTTCATGCGATCAATCAGTGGAGTACGGTCGCCCCACTGGCCTACTGATACGGCTGCAGAGAACAGACCTACATAATCGAAGGTGGTAGGATAACGCTTAGAAATAGCGAATGAGTGGCCACCACCCATTGACAGACCGCAAATAGCACGGTTAGCCTTGTTCTTAGCTACCTTGTAGTTCTTCTCGATGAAGTTTACTACATCCATGAAGCTCTCGTCCATAGAAGCAGCAGCCTGAGGCAGCTGAACACCACCACCCATAGATGGCTGGTACATGCCGAAGTCCCACTCACCAGGAGCGGCAGCTGTGTTAGGATTACCGTTGGTCATTACCACGAGCATAGGCTTAGCCTTGCCAGTAGCAATCAAATTGTCCAGAATCTGCGCTGCACGACCCAGTTCTGACCATGCATTCTCATCACCACCAGCACCATGTAATAAGTAGAGTACAGGATAGTTCTTGCCTTTATCATAACCAGCAGGTGTATAAACGGTCATACGACGGGTAAGTTTCAGTGTTGGACTTTCGTACCAAACCTTGGAAAGGTTGCCATGAGGCACCTTGTTCACACTGTAGAGATCACCCTTGTCGCCCTTCTGGTCGCTGATGATAAAGATGCTGGTCCAAGTAGCCACATCACGGTTCTGATAGATGTTAGATGGGTCCAACATACGCATGCCGTTTACAATAAAGCTGTAAGAATAGAGCTCGGGTTCCAGCTTAGCAGTGGTGTAGCTCCACACGCCTAAAGAGTCTTCTTTCATGCTTACTACGCCATCTACGCAATCACCTGTCAGCTGAACGGTGATAGCCTTGGGCGCATGCAGACGGAAAGTAACGGTATTGTCAGCGTTAATCTCAGGAGATTTAACGACATTACGGCTGAACAGCGCTTGCTGTGCAAAGCCGCTAACGGCAAAGAATGCCAATGCAATGCTTAATAATGCTTTTTTCATGATAGTTATAAATATGATTAATTATTATTTGAAGATTCTCGGAGCGAGGTCGCGCAGGTTGTGTCTCCATACATGCCAGCTATGGCCACCAGGCATTTCACTGAACTCGTACTTGATACCCGCCTCGTCAAACAATTTGAGTGTTTCCTTGCAGTTGTTGTAAGCGATGTCCTCAGGGCCACCCTGGGTAAACACCAACTGCTTTACGTTGGCATTGATCTTGGCAGCATCCTTCTTCAAGTGGATGCGCTCTGCCTCATATTTATCTTTGTTGCCTGGGGCAAACGAAGAACTGAGCACCCAAACATAGCTGAACATTTCAGGATGATAAAGTGCTGTCTCCATCGTCTCCATGCCACCCATTGACAAGCCTGCCATAGCACGATGGTCCTTGTCGGTCAGTACGCGGTAGTTGCTCTCGATAAAAGGAATGATGCTCTCCATCATGTCCTCAGCAAACACAGGTACTTCCCCCTGGATATTGCCATCAGGCATGTCGATGCTGCCATTAGGCATCACTACAACCATAGGCACCATCTTACCCTCGGCGAGCAGGTTGTCGAGGATGAAGCCTGCATGACCAACACCTGGCCAAGAAGTGTCGTTGTCACCACCACCATGTACCAAATACAATACTGGTAGCTTGTCAGCACTCTTCTCATAACCAGCAGGTGTCCAAACATGCATTCTGCGCATCTCTTTCAATGTTTTGGAGTAGTACCAGCGTTGAGCTACAGCACCATGAGGCACGTCTTTGTTAACAAAGAAAGCGTCAGGATCGGTGGCTACTACCGCCAAAGCACGAGCATTAGCTACACCAGAATCTTTAGCGTCCTGCACGGTAACACCATCCACCACGAAGTTATAACGATACACACCGTCCTTTACATTTGGAATGGTAGCTGACCAAACACCTAAGTCGTTCTTTACCACATTTACGGGTTGACCGTAAGGAGCGCATTCAGCACTAATCCTTACTTCTTTGGCATTTGGTGCGTAAATACTAAAGGTAACATCTCCCTTTGGAGAAACTCTGACAGACTGCAATGTGTCATTAGGAGTAGGTGTGCGGCGGAACTGTGCCGCAACAGGCAATGTGACTGCTACAGCCACTGCCATTAAGAAAATCTTAGTAAATTTCATTATATAAGGTATTAAATTTATATCCTAAATTGCAAATGTACTACTTTGCTTTGAAATGTGAAAGTAATCAGCTTAAAAATTAAAAATCAAACGAGAGTTGTCCGTCGCCCAGTAAGTTATAACTCATGCGATGGAAAGGTGTCACTCCCAATTCCTTAATGGCCTCCCGGTGCGCCTTGGTGGGGTAGCCCTTGTTATGGCACCAATCGTATCCCGGGTATTGGGCGTCGAGCTCGTTCATATAGTCATCTCGATAAGTCTTTGCCAAAATAGACGCAGCGGCAATGCTCAGGTACTTACCGTCGCCTTTGACTACGGTTTGGTAGGGGATATTACTATATGGTTTAAAGCGATTGCCATCTACTATGATGTGCAATGGTTGAAGTTTGAGCTGTTCCAAAGCTCGATGCATGGCCAGTATCGAAGCATTGAGAATGTTTATCTTGTCAATTTCCTGAGGGGTGACTATGCCTACGGCCCAAGCCAGTGCATCCCTCTCAATAATGGGGCGCAACAAGTAGCGTTGGTGCTCGGTGAGTTGCTTGGAGTCATTCAGCAGGTCATTTTGATAATCATTGGGCAGGATAACGGCAGCAGCATAAACAGAACCTGCCAAGCAACCCCTGCCTGCTTCGTCACAGCCTGCTTCTATGGTATCTTTTAGGTATGGTAGTAACATAAAAATGATAGCATATTTTAATAATGATAATAGTATATCTTCTTTTTTTCTTCAAAATTAGGGAATATTGCTGAATTACAAAAGCCTGTTGATAAGTTTTTCTTCTAATTTGTTTTGATTTCTCATATTATTGTCGTAACTTTGAACCCAAATAGTGATTTTAAATTTCTTATTTATACACTTTATTATTTATGGCAAACAGAAGAGAATTTCTGAAGAGTGCGTCTTTCATGACGCTGGGTGCCTTGGCGGCTTCTAAGATGAGCGCTGCTAACGGCATGAATGGTGTTGACGGCATTTCTGCTGCTACAGCACAGGCTCCTATGGCTGGCACCAACCTTGGTTTCCAGGCTTATTCTCTCGGCGGTGAGTTGCTGAACAATCCAGCTGACGCACTGAAGAAGATGAAGAGCTATGGTTACGACCAGGTGGAGTTGGCTTTCTACGGCTTTAATGATCAAGCCGGTCACGGTCAGTTCTCAAGCTTCGGCGGTGGAACTCCTACTTCAGCTGCTGACTTCAAGAAGATGGCAGATGATGCAGGCATCAAGATCGTCAGCTCTCACATGACTCCAACTTTGGAGCGTGGCGCAAAGTACGACAAGAGTACTGAGACTAAGATTCTGGACTTCTGGAAGAAGATTATTCCAGATCACAAGATGTTCGGTGTTGAGTACATCGTTCAGCCAAGTCTGCCTACTATCAACAACCTGGAAGACGCTCAGAATGTAGCTGACATCTTCAATAAGGTGGGCGCTTTGCTGAAGGAGAATGGTATCAAGTTCGGTTATCACAACCACAGCAACGAGTTCAATAAGGTGGTTCCTGGTGGCGAGGCTGTAACTCCTTACTATCAGCGTGCTTTCCGTCGTCCTGGTGATACCTCTCCAGAACCAAAGACCATCGAGGAAGTATTCATCGAGGGTACTGAAAAGCAGAACGTGCTGTTCGAGCTCGACTGCTATTGGACTGTAATGGGTCAGCAGGATCCTCTCGTTTGGATCAACAAGTACAAAGATCGTATCCAGCTGTTGCACATCAAGGACTTCATCGTTATCGGTGCTTCTGGTGCTATGAACTTTGAGAATATCTTCCACGATTTCTATGCAAACGGTCATCGCAACTGGTTCGTAGAGATTGAAGATATCAATAGCGGCAAACAGCTTGAGCGTGCTGAGGCCAGTGCAAAGTGGCTGAAGAGCAAAGGCTTTGTAAAATAAGAATTATACATTGGGTTAAAAACTATAAGTCAGAGCTGGCTGTGAAGCCGGCTCTGTTCTTTTTATGCCCTTTTTGGGGCAAAATCTATGATTTTTAGAAAATTTAATCGGACAAATGGATATAATCTCATTGAAAAACACTAATTTTACAGCCAAATACACTAAATTTTATAAAATTATGGTAAATAGAAGAGATTTTCTGAAGAGCGCTTCAATGTTGTCATTGGGTGCTTTAGCTGCTTGCAACGCTAAGGGTGCTGAGGCAGCAGGGGCTGTTGAGGCAAACAACCCAGACAAGTACTTTGGTTTGCAAATCTACACTTTAGGCAACGAGTTGTATGCTGGTAATCTGGCAGACAACCTCAAGAAGCTGCAGAGCTTCGGTATCAAGTATCTGGAGCTGGCTGGTTACGATGTTAATACCAACAAGGTGGGTGGTGTTGACTTCAGCGAGTTCAAGAAGATGGCTAACGACGCTGGTTTGGAGATTCCAAGTTCACACGTGAATGCTCCTGGTTTGTTCTCAGGTGTTGCTGGTCGTGAGAGCCGCGATGGTAGCGACGGTCAGTTCAACCGTTCTTTGATTGACAAGGTAGCTGAGTCATTCAAGAAGGTAGCTGATGATCACGCTGCTCAGGGTATCGAGTATGTTGTTCACCCAATGATGGCTTACTTGAACACTGAGGATGACGTGAAGGCTTTTGCAGAGATGCTGAATAAGAGTGGTGAGATATTCAAGGCAGCTGGTATCAAGTTTGGTTACCATCATCACAACATGGAGTTTGCTCGCATGGTTCCTGGTGTAGCTGGTTTCCGTCTGCCTACCGTTTTGACTCCGCTTACAGCTGCTGATGGTCCTATGATCATGGATCTGCTGATGGACAACACCGATCCTTCAAACGTTATCTATGAGATGGATACTTATTGGACCGTTATGGGCCAGCAGGATCCTGTAGTTTGGTTGAAGAAGCGTGCTGACCGCATCAAGTTGATGCACGTGAAGGACTTCGTGGTACTGGGTGATTCTGGTGCTATGAACTTCAAGAACATCTTCGAGCAGTTCTATGCTAACGGCAACAAGTATCTGTTCTGCGAGATCGAGGATATCGATAGCGGCAAGCAGATGGAGCGTGTTGAGGCTTCAATGAAGTTCATCAACGCTCAGCCTTGGGTAAAATAATTTTAGACAATCTTTGAAGGCATGACCTCAAGGCCATGCCTTCTTTATATTTATTCCTTATATAATTACTACAGAAATGATCAATAGAAGAGATTTCTTAAAGAGCGCTTCTCTCCTGTCATTAGGCGCTTTGGCAGCATGTAACGCAAAGGAAGCTACACCAGCTGCTCCAGTAGAGAACAAGAACAAGGGTTTGGGTCTGCAGATTTACACACTGGGTCCGGAGCTGACTCAGGGCGACTTGGCAGCTAATTTGAAGCGCATCCGTGAGATGGGCATCAAGAACCTCGAGTTGGCAGGTTACAGCGCAGATCAGCACAACATCAGTGGCGTTGCATTGGAAGACTTCAAGAAGGCTTGCGATGACAATGACCTGAAGATTGTGAGCTCTCATGTTACTCCTGGTGTATTGATGGGTGGCATGTTCCAGCGTCCTGGTGCTCCTGCACAGAAGCCTAAGACCTTGAAGGAAATGGTGAACGACGTAAAGGAGTTCTGGAAGCCAGTAGTAGAAGACCACGCTAAGTTGGGTTGCGAGTACCTGGTACAGCCAATGATGCCTCCTAGAACTGTTAACAATATTGAGGATGCAAAGGACTTTGCTAACCTGCTGAACGTATCAGGTGAGGTTGTAAAGGCTGGTGGTATCCAGTTCGGTTATCACAACCACAACATGGAGATGGCTAAGGTAACAGCTGACAGCCAGGCTGCTGTGCTGGGTGACTTGTTCTCTGGCATGGGTATGCAGGGTGCTCAGATTATTGAAGATGTTTACATGGACAACACCGATCCTGCAAACGTAATTTTCGAGCTGGATGTTTACTGGACCGTTATGGGCCAGCAGGATCCTGTGGCTTGGTTGACCAAGCGTGCTGATCGCATCAAGATGTTGCACATTAAGGACTTCATGGTACTGGGTGAGTCTGGCGCTATGAACTTCAAGAACATCTTCGAGAAGTTCTATGCTAATGGCAACAAGTACTTCTTCATTGAGATTGAGGATACCAACAGCGGCAAGCAGTTCGAGCGTTTGGAAGCTTCTGCTAAGTTCTTGAACATGTCTGACTTTGTGAAATAATGGCAAAGAAAGCTCTTTTAATGATTTTGGATGGTTGGGGTATTGGCGATCGTCAGAAAGACGACGTGATTTCTTGTACCCCAACCCCTTATTGGGACTCTCTGTTAGCTAACTACCCTAACTCTCAGCTCCAGGCATCTGGCGAGAATGTGGGTCTGCCTGACGGACAGATGGGTAATTCAGAGGTAGGTCACCTGAATATTGGTGCTGGTCGCATTGTTTACCAGGACTTGGTGAAGATCAACCGTGCTTGCAAGGATGGCAGCATCTTGAAGAACAAGGAAATTATCGCTGCTTACAGTTATGCTAAGGAAAAAGGCGTTGGTCTGCATATCATGGGTCTGACCAGCAATGGTGGTGTACACAGTTCTTTGGATCATCTGTTCAAGCTGTGCGACATTGCTAAAGAGTATGGTTTGGAAGGCCGTACCTTTATTCACTGTCTCATGGATGGTCGTGATACCGATCCTCGCAGTGGTAAGGGCTTCATCGAAGAGGTGGAGGCTCACTGCAACCAGAGTGCCGGAGTGGTGGCATCTATCATTGGCCGCTTCTATACGATGGATCGCGACAAGCGTTGGGAACGTGTGAAGGTGGGTTATGACCAGCTGGTACACGGCGAAGGTAAGCAGAGCGACAACATGGTTCGTGCAATGCAGGAGTCATACGACGAGGGTGTAACTGACGAGTTCATCAAGCCTATCGTCAACAGCACTGTAGATGGTCGTGTGAAGGAAGGTGATGTGTTCATCTTCTTCAACTACCGCAATGACCGTGCTAAGGAAATCACTACCGTATTGACACAACAAGATATGCCTGAGCAGGGCATGCACACCATTAAGGACTTACAGTTTTACTGCATGACTCCTTATGATGCATCCTTCAAGGGTGTTCATATCCTGTTCGACAAGGAGAATGTGGAAAATACGCTGGGTGAATATCTGTCAAACAACGGCAAGAAGCAGTTGCACATTGCCGAGACAGAGAAGTATGCTCACGTTACCTTCTTCTTCAACGGTGGTCGTGAGGCTCCTTATCCTAACGAAGATCGCATCCTGGTACCTTCTCCTAAGGTGGCTACCTACGATTTGAAGCCTGAGATGAGTGCTTACGAGGTGAAAGATAAGCTGGTAGCAGCAATCAACACCCAGCAGTACGACTTCATCGTGGTGAACTATGCCAATGGTGATATGGTAGGCCATACAGGTATCTATCCTGCTATTGAGAAGGCTGTTGTGGCTATCGATAATTGTGTAAAGGAAACTGTTGAGGCTGCTAAGTCCAATGACTATGAGGTAATTATCATCGCCGATCATGGTAATGCCGACCATGCCCTCAATGAGGATGGTACGCCTAATACGGCTCACTCTCTGAATCCTGTGCCTTTCGTTTATGTTACTGCTAACAAGAACGCGAAGGTGGAGAACGGTGTGTTGGCCGATGTGGCTCCTTCTATCCTGCATATCATGGGTATGCCTCAGCCAGCTGAGATGACTGGTAAGGATTTGATTAAGTAATGTACCAAATTGGTGATGTACTGATAAGCGACGAAGTGCTGACTGAGCGCTTTGTCTGCGACTTGGGAAAATGCATGGGTGCCTGCTGCATCGAAGGTGATGCAGGGGCACCTGTTGATTTGGATGAGATCATGCAAATCGAAGAGGTATTGCCCATTATCTGGGACCAGCTCTCAATTCCTGCTCGCAAAGTCATCAACAAGCAAGGTGTAGCTTATACCGACCCAGAAGGTCAGTTGGTCACTTCCATTGTCAATAACAAAGACTGTGTCTTTACCTGTTATGACGAAAAGGGCTGTTGCTTTTGTGCATTAGAGAAAGCCTATCGCGAGGGCAAGACGAGGTTTTACAAACCCTTGTCGTGCCACCTCTATCCCATTCGCCACAAGAAGGTAGGTGATTTAGATGCTTTGAACTATCATCAGTGGGAAGTGTGCAAGGCGGCAGTTCTCTTAGGACAAAAGAATGATGTACGAGTCTATGAGTTTCTAAAAGAGCCGCTCATCCGTAAGTTTGGTGAGGCCTGGTATCAGGAACTGACGGAGGCCGTCGAGGAACTGAAGAGGCGAAAGTACATCGAATAAAAAAGAAACGCTCTGGTAAACGAGGGATATCCTGTTTTAACCAGAGCGTTTTGCTTTTCTTTTATATAAGGTGTGGAAAACCTTTATGCATCAATGTTAGCATAGGTAGCATTCTTCTCGATGAATTCGCGACGTGGACCTACATCCTCACCCATCAACATAGAGAAGATATAGTCGGCCTCCGTAGCGTTGGTCAAATCTACCTGCTTTAACATACGGTTCTCAGGGTTCATGGTGGTTTCCCACAACTGTTCAGGATTCATCTCACCCAAACCTTTGTAGCGCTGGGTATGGATAGCACCTTCCTGTCCACCACCATAGGTATCGATGAAACGCTGACGCTGTTGATCGGTCCAGCAATATTCCTTCACCTTACCCTTGGTGCAGAGGTAGAGTGGAGGCGTAGCGATATACAGATAGCCACGTTCAATTACCTCTGGCATATAGCGATAGAAGAATGTCATCACCAGAGTGTCGATGTGCGAACCATCGACATCGGCATCGGTCATGATAATCACCTTCTTATAGCGGATCTTGTCTAAGTTGGCCACCTTGCTGTCCTCGCCATCCACACCGAAGCGAATGCCCAAGGCCTGTATGATGTTGTTCACCTCATCGCTCTCGAAAGCCTTGTGCCACTGTGCCTTCTCCACGTTCAGGATCTTACCACGCAGAGGCAGGATAGCTTGGAAGGTACGATTGCGACCTTGCTTAGCTGAACCACCTGCAGAGTCACCCTCCACCAGGAACAGCTCTGACTCGTCAGGATCCTTGCTGGAGCAGTCGGCCAACTTACCTGGCATACCGCCACCACTCATCGGCGACTTACGTTGTACGGTTTCACGTGCCTTGCGAGCAGCTACACGAGCTTGAGCGGCCAGTATCACCTTGTCAACAATCACCTTCGATTCCTTCGGATGCTCCTCCAGATAGATAGAGAATGCCTCGCCCACAGCTTGCTCAACGGCACCAGAAACCTCGCTGTTGCCCAATTTTGTCTTGGTCTGTCCCTCAAACTGAGGCTCAGCCACCTTGATAGAGATAACAGCTGTCAAACCCTCGCGGAAGTCCTCGCCATCAATCTCCACCTTTGCCTTCTCCAACATCTTGTTGTCCTCGGCATACTTCTTCAAGGTGCGGGTCAGTGCACGACGGAAGCCCGTCAGGTGCGTACCACCCTCTATGGTGTTGATGTTATTTACGTATGAGTGCAGGTTCTCGCTGAAGCCCGTGTTGTACATCACGGCCACCTCAATAGGAATACCTTGCTTTTCGGTGTTGATATAGATGACATCGTTGAACAGATGCACACGTGATGAGTCGATGTAACGCACAAACTCCTTCAAGCCTTCTACAGAATGGAACACATCATGGCGAATGTTACCCTCTTCGTCCTTACGCATGTCGGTCAGTTCGATGGTGATGCCGGCATTCAGGAAGGCCAACTCACGCATACGGTTAGCCACACGGTCGTAATTGAATATTGTTTCGGTAAATATGCTGTCGTCTGGCCAGAACTGCTGACGGGTACCAGTCTTGTCGCTTACACCAATCTCCTTGACGTCATACAACGGCTTGCCGTAGGCATATTCCTGCTGATAGATTTTGCCATTGCGATACACCTGCGAGATCATCTTCTTCGAAAGGGCGTTAACGCACGATACACCCACTCCATGCAAACCACCAGATACCTTGTAGGAACCCTTGTCGAACTTACCACCGGCATGCAGCACTGTCATCACCACCTCCAAAGCTGATTTGTGTTCCTTCTCGTGCATATCTACAGGGATACCACGACCATTGTCCTGCACAGTCACTGAGTTGTCTTCGTTGATGATTACCTCAATCTTGTCGCAGAAGCCAGCCAGGGCCTCATCGATAGAGTTATCCACCACCTCGTTAATCAAATGATGCAGGCCATTGAAACTGATGTCGCCTATGTACATGGCGGGACGTTTGCGCACTGCTTCCAGACCTTCCAGCACCTGGATGTTTTGGGCGGAATATTCAGCCTCGCCTAAGATTTTCTCTTCTTCTGTCATAAATTTTCCGAATTGTTTTTTCTGTGTTGCTGAAAGTTTGTTTAATGCTTTCAGCATTAATGGCTACAAAATTAGAAAAAAAAGCGCAAATAGCCAAATTTTTACAGGTGTTTTCCGCTTACTTTTAGACAATAAAAATACAGGCTGAGTCTTAACAACTCAACCTGTTTATAAGGTATGCAAGCAAAGCTTTAAACAAAGCCTTTCTTACGCCAGCTTGTTGATGTATTTAGCCAGCTTTGACTTCAGGTTACTAGCCTTGTTCTTGTGGATTACATTGGTCTTTGCCAACTTGTCCAGCAACTTGGTTACGCCTGGCAACATGGCAGCTGCCTCTTCCTTGTTAGTGGTTGCACGAAGCTTGCGAACAGCGTTTCTCATGGTCTTGCCATAATACCTGTTGTGCAGTCTTCTTTTCTCTGCTTGTCTGATTCTTTTCAGTGCTGATTTATGATTTGCCATCTCGACTAATCTTTTAAATTGTTATTTTACTATTTTTCTTATTTTTTGTAGCCCATAGCAGAGTCGAACTGCTCTTTAGAGAATGAAAATCTCTCGTCCTAGCCGATAGACGAATGGGCCTCCGTCAATTTTTGCCGTTAAGCGGATGCAAAGGTAGGTACTATTTTTGAATTGACAAAACATTCTATGAAAAAAAATCTCTTTTTTTGCTTTTCTTTGGATTTAGATGTAGTATCTTTGCAACTAAAGAGTTATTTCAATATGTTACAGCGCACTAAAGGCATTGTTATCCATACCTTCAAGATTAAGGACAACCAACTCATTGCGGTGCTTTACACCCAGCAATGGGGCAGAGTGTCTTATATCACTACTATCCCCAAAACGCATAAGTCGGGTGCCAAACACCTGCTCTTGCAACCTATGGCCGAGGTGGAGGTAGAGGCTGATATGAAACCTACTGTGCAGCTCTTCAGGGTGAAGTCGGTGCAGACAGTGCAACCATTGACTAGCATCCCTTATCATCCCATCAAGTCTGTCATTGCCCTCTTTTTGCAGGAGTTTCTTTATCGTGCCATTCGTGAGGAAGGGCAACCAAACGAGTCGCTTTATGCCTATCTCTCGCATTCGGTGCGTTGGCTTGATACGGCCGATCGCAATTATGCCAACTTCCACTTGGTGTTCCTCATGCGAGTATCTCGTTTTTTGGGATTGCAACCCAATATTGAAAACTATTATGATGGGTGCTGGTTCGATATGCTCAATGCCTCGTTTGTGCCCACCAAGCCGCAATCACATGCCTATTCCGTAGCTCCAGAGGAATGCTGTCATCTGGTCAACCTTATGCGCCTCAACTACGCTACCATGCATCTTTTCAAAATGAATCGCCAAGAGCGTTTGCGCCTTCTTACCCTCATCAACGACTACTATCGTCTTCACTTGCCCGACTTCCCCGAGCTCAATTCCCTACAGGTCTTGAAGGAAGTCTTCGACTAATTCATCCCCCTTGCTTGGTAAATCATTTCCTTCGCCTTGTTGATTTCCTGCAACTTCTTTGTTGCAGCTTCTTTCACATCTTCTCCCAAGTTTGACACCTTGTCGGGATGATGTTGAATCACCATCTTGCGGTAAGCCTTGCGTACCTCCTCGTCTGTGGCATCAGGACTAACACCCAGCACTTTGTAGGCATCCTCCAATGTCGAGCCACCCAATGACAGCATCTGGTCGACGAGCGAAGCACTAAGCCCTAGGTTGATGGTAATTTCTCGCAGTGCCTCCACCTCCTTTTGGTGTACCTTGCCATCGGCCTTGGCAATCTGTGCCAAGAAGGCCACCAATTGTATGCGTTGCTCTTCAGGCATGGCAAATGCCATTTCCGAACAAGATTGACGAATTTGCTGTTGCCAAGCTACTTCGCCCTGTTGTTTCTTATACTCGAACAATCGAAGCAAAATGTTGTTACCCTCTGTGGCTGCCGTTGTACCAAACGAGTCGCGCAACCACTTGCGCACCAGTTCCATTTCCGAGTGCATAATTTTGCTGTCTGCGTGAATCATGTGAGCCGCCAGCACCATCAGCGAGAAGAGGAAGTCATTCCTTGCACCCGTATTCACTTGTTGTCCGTAACCACCATTGCGAGTGCCATAGTCCCATTGTCCGTCCATATCCTCCTCCACATAACCTTGCTGTGCCTTCTCTGTGAAGGCATCAAACACCGAGCCAAGCACAAACCCCGCTATTGCACCCAATATGCTACCCGTATTGATGAAGCCAAACAAGCCTCCTATCCATTTTCCAAATGCCATAACTTCTATAATAGATTTATGATGCTATATCATGATGCAATACAACAATCGTGCCAAAGAGAATTAGAGAGCGTGCCCACCCGATACTTTGATGACTTGCCCTGTAAGCATTCGTGCTTGCTTACTTGCTAAGAACAAAATAGTTTCAGCAATATCTTCAGGTTGGATTAGTTCGCCCATAGGAATATTTGGAATGACAGCCTTTTCCAAATTAGCATCAATCCATCCTGTTTGTGTTGGGCCAGGTGCCACACAATTCACTGTTATTCCATACTTTGCTACTTCAAGGGCGATGCTACGAGTAAGGGCTTCTATGGTGGCCTTGCTTGCTCCGTAAGTTATCTGACCTGCAAACACTTGCGCCGCATCTGTAGAAAGGTTGATGATTCTGCCATAATCACTTCGACGCTTGATAAACTCCCTGATCATCATAATGCTTCCTCGAACATTCACGGCAAAGGTATCGTCAATCACGCCCTGGGTGATTTTCTCTATGGTATCGAGGCCATCCATATCGCCATCAGCCGCATTGTTCACCAAGATATCCACCCTTCCGTATCGTTCCATTATGGCTGAGTAGATTTCCTTAACGGCCTCCTCATGAGAAATGTCACTTTCAATAATCAGATAGTCGGCCTTCATCTTCTTGAGTTGACTTTCTACGATAGCGGCATTCCCAGCATTAGCTTGGAAGTATCTGTCTGCCCCATTCCTATCTGTCTTATTCTCATCATATTTCCTTATGATTTTCTTATACACTAATACCACTTTTGCCCCTTCTCGAGCAAAAGCGATTGCTGTCGTTGCTCCAATTCCCTGAGGGTTGTTTGCCCCCGTAATGAGCGCCACTCTATCCTTCAATCCATAATTTACCATCTACATTTCCTCCTCATCTTTTCGCAGACAATACAAAGATACAACTTTATTTTAATTAATTGCAAGATAATTTGTTTTCAACCTGATTTCCTTTATCTTTGCAATTAGTTAAGTGGACAATGAAACAGGAGAATAAGGACGAAAACGGGAACCCTCAATTAATAATCTACCCCTCGAGATATGAAAATAGATGAATTTAGAAATAAAATGTGTATCCCTGCCGATGCGAGCAGGGATTACATTATGAAGGCTTTTGAGGAAATAGCAGACGTCCTTAAGAATGAATGTGTGATTAAATACGGGAACGAGGAATATCGTATTCTTGATTTTGAGTTCTATTTCTTCAATAAAAACCATCAGGATATTTCAGTTCATCCCAGAAACTCAAAGGCACTAAGTTGGTACATCAATGAATTCGGTGGAATTGATTTAAATTTTGAGAGTAGCATTGAAAGGGAGATGGTAGAAAAAGGCAAGACATGGTCTTTCAAATACAATCTTACTAATAATTCATACTATGGTGGAATACTTATCCGTCAGATACAGAAACTTTCTGGTGATAAAAAAATATTTGATGGTCCACTCAAAGTTGCCGAACTATTCCGTATTCTTGATGCTACTAATCAATGCCAGGACAACCCAGTTTTAGAGATGAAATCTTTAGATAAAAAGGCCTTCATTAAAGGGAAAAGGCATAACCTGTTAGGTAGCTATAAAAATAAGGAGGACAAATATAAAGCAAAAGCTGATTATAACATTAAAGAATGGTTCATTAAAGTATCCGAATCCCAAAAACGGGAAATAGAGGATAGCTTTGCGTCTTTCGCTGAAAGTGAAGAATACCATCTTTGCTGTAAATGATGGAGTTACCTGTCTGCTTGAATGTTCCAAGTACAACAATTTAACGCACCACCTTCTCGAACAATATTGTCGCAATCCCATATCGGAAAACATTCACATTTCGGAAATGCCTCTACTATTTGCTTGAATGCTATTTCTGCGAGTTTGTCTTCCAGCATAGGAACAAAGATATGCTGGCCTACATGTAAGAAGTTGATATAAGCCCAACTTTTATCTGTGTAGGTATCATAATGAAGCTCGGAAATATTGAAATGAGGTTTTAGTGCAGAAATGAGTTTCTTTCGTAAGGCTTTGTCAAAATCACAATAATTATTGAGCAACACACTTCCATCACCCATAAATCTCACCATCCCATCAGCATGACCATACTCATCATAGTAATCTTCTGGCATCAAAATGATTTCTGCCTCCATCAATTGATTTAGCTTATCAATGAGTATATTACGATCATAGTGTGGATTCTCCCTGTATATTTTGTCTGTCATAATTACTTTGTTCCCACAGCTAATGACATTACCACCATCTATAATGATATCAGAATCTGTGACACGTACGCCAAGTTCCGAAAGAATGCCTGATGTATTGGGTTTATATTCTGGGTTGTTTTTAAGATAGTCAGGATTATAGATGAATCTAACAAACTTGTCTTTGTTTACTTGAACAGGCATATAGTCGCGAGCCCAAATGTGATACGGAGAAGAAGTGAAAGGTAAAAACCCCCATTCAATCTCTTTGTTATGGATGATGTCTAACAGATGCTTTGTCGCATTTACATAAGCATGAAAAGTTATTCCTTTTGCAAGTAAAACTTTATTAGTTTCAAAATTTGTAATCATAATATATTATTTATTGATATTTAAATGTTTACGTTTTCTGCAAAGGTATGAAGAGATGATCGTTCCTTCAAACTTTTTATGTTAAAAGGCGGTTAATGTTTTCGAAGGAGTTATTATAATTATATCATGGGAAAACTATCAAAAATAAACCATTACTTGCTTCTAAATTGTTTAGCGGTTGCTGGCAGGTCGTTTAACGGTACTAAGCGGGTGGCTTAACGGTACTAAGCTCTGAAATTCTCTAGAGAATTTTGCCGTTTACTAGTAGTAAAGGAATCGCGAGCCCGTAGCAAGCCATTAAATTCTCTAGAGAATTATATAGCGTGCTACGTTCTCGCAAAGGACGAGAACCGTTCTCGTTGACGACGAGATACGTCCTCGTTTTTTCTCCCTAGTTACAAAAAAATATTTTCCTAGTTACTAAAAAAGTTTTTCCTAACGTTGCAACAGATCAAGAGAAATATAGGACACTAAAAAGTAAAGAAAAAGTTTTTGCAAAAAACTCTTCACTCTTCACTTTTAGAGTATAATCTACTGGTATTTATACATTTAAAGGAGTGAAGAGTCTTTCCAACTCTTCACTAACTCTACACCACCCTACACATATATAAATATTTGGCGCTTATAAAAGGCGATTTGAAAGGCTAATAAAGGGAATAAGACTTCAGCAAAAGTGAAAAGAGTGAAGAGTTGGTGAAGAGTGAGAGGCACTATTCACCAACATAACACATTATATAACAAAGTTTTACAACCAAATAGTGAAGAGTGAAGGGTGAAATCAAAATTCATTTTATTTTTATTATAAAATGTAGTTGTCAAATCTCAGCATGGAAGATTAGTGAAGAAATAAATATGGAAGGTTATTTGGCTTGGGTAAAGAAAAAAAGTGTATCTTTGCAGTCGAATTACTATTATATATTAACAAGGTGGATGGATTTGCATTGCTTGCAACCACACTAAAAAATGCTAAAATATTATGGGATACTTATTTACATCTGAATCGGTGTCGGAAGGACACCCAGACAAAGTGGCGGATCAGATATCTGACGCCATCCTTGACAAACTTCTTGCTTACGACCCTCAATCAAAAGTGGCTTGTGAAACGCTGGTAACTACCGGACAGGTAGTTTTGGCTGGTGAAGTGAAGACCAAGGCGTATATCGATATGCCGTTGGTGGCTCGCCAGGTGATCAAGCGCATTGGATATACCAAAGGGGAGTATATGTTTGAAAGCAACTCATGCGGTGTGCTGAGTGCCATTCATGAACAGAGTCCTGATATTAATCGTGGTGTGGAGCGTGAAGACCCTATGAATCAGGGCGCTGGCGACCAAGGTATGATGTTTGGCTATGCTACCAACGAGACAGAAAACTTTATGCCGTTGTCACTGGATCTGGCTCATCGCATATTGAGAGTGCTGGCCGAGATACGTCGCGAAGGGAGGGTGATGACCTACCTTAGACCTGATGCCAAAAGTCAGGTGACCATTGAGTATGACGACAATGGACAACCAGTACGCATAGACACTATCGTAGTTTCGACCCAGCACGATGATTTTATACAACCGGTTGACGATAGCAAAGAGGCTGAGGGAAAGGCCGACGAGGAGATGCTGACTATCATCCGCAATGATGTGAAGCAAGTGCTGATGCCTCGTGTGTTGGCTACCATCAAGGCCGAGCATGTAAGGAAGCTCTTTAATGATGATATTACTTTCCACGTGAATCCTACGGGCAAGTTTGTGATTGGTGGTCCGCATGGAGATACGGGTCTCACAGGCCGAAAGATCATAGTGGATACCTATGGCGGCAAGGGCGCTCATGGAGGTGGTGCCTTCTCTGGCAAAGACCCCAGTAAGGTGGACAGAAGTGCGGCTTATGCGGCACGACACATCGCCAAGAACTTGGTGGCCGCTGGTGTGAGTGACGAGGTGTTGGTTCAGGTATCGTATGCCATCGGTGTGGCAGAGCCCGTGAGTATTTATGTAAATACCTACGGACGCAGTCATGTGAAGATGAGCGATGGTGAGATAGCCAAAGTGGTGGGACAGTTGTTCGACCTCAGGCCCAAGGCGATAGAAGACCGACTGAAGTTGCGTAACCCTATCTATGAGGAGACAGCTGCCTATGGACACATGGGACGCGAGCCACAGACGGTGGTGAAACATTTCCGTTCGATTTACGAGGGCGACAAGGATGTGGAGGTTGAGCTGTTTACGTGGGAAAAGCTGGACTATGTTGAAAAGGTAAAGCATGCCTTCGGTATTTAACTTCACCCATGTATATGAGGCCTATGCCTTCATGCAGGAGGAGGACTTCTGCTGGGTAGATTGTACCCAGGTGGAAGGTACCGACTGCTACTGTGATACGGAAGCTGAGAGGCAGCTGAAGGAGTTAATGGCCCACTCACCACTGAAGGATGTTCATTGGATTGATTCTGGCGATTACCATTATCTAAGCAAGTTGTGGACGGATCGTGTGGAGGTGCCGTTTACCTTAGTGGTGCTTGACCATCATCCTGATATGCAACGCCCTATGTTTGGCGAACTGCTTTCGTGTGGCAGTTGGGTAAGGGTGGCGCTCGAACAGAACCCTTTGCTCAAGCAGGTATGGCTCATTGGGGTGGATGACAAGCTGATAGAGGAGACAACGGGCTTTGGTGACAAGGTAAAGGTGGTGAGCGAAAGCAACTTGCTGCACAAGCCGTTGGATGAGGTCATTAGGGAAATTCAGATTGACTATCCTGTATATCTATCCATAGACAAGGATGTGATGAGTCCTAATGAATGTACCACCAACTGGGATCAAGGCTCCATGAGTTGGCGACAACTGGAAATCTTACTGAAGCAGTTGGCGAAGTACGAAGTGCTGGGCATTGACATTTGTGGGGAGGAGCCTAAGATACTCACTGAGTGTTGCTATGGGCAGGATGCCAAGTTCAATGCCAAATTTAACGAAGGTCTTTATAATCTAATAAAGGAGATATTTTAATGTTCAATCAGATTAAGGCGGTGGCTGTTTATTGTGCCTCCAGCACACAAGTGAAACAAGCCTATATAGAGGATGCTGCTAAGTTGGGTGAGCTATTTGCCAAGCTTGGTGTAACCTTGGTGTATGGCGGTGGTGCCGTAGGTTTGATGGGTGCCATTTGTGATGCTGTAAAAGCGCATGGAGGCAAGGCCATAGGGGTGATACCCCGTTTCATGGTGGAAAAAGGATGGTTGCGTCCAGGACTTGACGAAGTGATTGAGGTGGAAACAATGGCTGAACGCAAGCGCATTATGGCAGAGATAACGGATGCTGCCATTGCCCTTCCAGGTGGGGTAGGTACTTTCGACGAACTGATGGACATTGTGGCACTCAAGAAGTTGGGCCTTTATCTCAAGCCGGTGGTGATTGTCAATACGCAAAATTATTACCAACCTTTGGCAACTTTGCTGGAACGATCTGTTACTGAGCATTTCCAGGACGAGAAGTTCCGCCATGTTTGGAGAATGGCCAATACACCAGAAGAGGCCATGGACTATGTTTTCTCTGAACCTTACTGGACAGAAGATGTGATTGTGAATGCTGCTTTATGATAGGGGAACCGATAACATATCAGATAAAGTCCGATGATGTCGTGACAATCACATTGATTATCTGTGTGTTTTTGGTAACGATTGCCTTGGTGATGATAGGCAAGCCTTGGAATCGCAAGATAGCACAATTGCCCTTGTTCAATTTACGTCAGAATAACGCTATGGTGACAGAAACACCTGGTGGCATCCAGCCTTTCTTGATGTTGCAGATGGGATTGGCCATAAGTCTCTTGTTGCTCGATATTTCTTTTCGCATGGTTCAGAGATTAACCGAACAACCTTTGCCATCAGTAGTTCTGCTGGCCTATTTCTTTGTCTTAGCAGCTGTTTTTTTAGCGATTCGCTGGCTGCTCTATAAGTTTGTGCTTTGGATGTTCGTCCAACCTGTTCAGATACCACTTATCATGGAGGCATGGACCAACTCTGTTTGTTTGGAGGGGGTGTTGTTATTGCCATTCCTAATGATTGATATATATTACAACATTCCCTTTGTTTTGTTCGTTATAGGCTTGTCTGTAGTATCGTTTTTTCCAAGATTTTGGTACTTTTATTGGCTAAAAAAACTTTTTTGCCTGAATTTGTATGGCAGTTTGCTAATATTTTTGTACTTTTGTGCGCTCGAATCCGTTCCTCTGCTTTTTATAATCTTTGGAACGAGTAATTTGAACCGATATTTACTATTTAATTATTATTATTAGTTTTTTAAGTCGCTTTGGAAATGAAGAAGTTATTAGTTTCTCAACCCAAGCCAGCTACGGATAAGTCACCGTATTACGATATCGCGGCAAAATATGGTATTGAGATTGAATTCAAACCATTCATCAAGGTAGAAAGATTGTCTGCTAAGGATTTCCGTGCACAGAAGATTAATATCTTAGATCATACTGCCATTATCTTTACCTCGCGCCATGGTATCGACCATTTTTTCCACTTGTGTGAAGATATGCGCATTGTCATTCCTGAGACGATGAAGTATTTCTGCGTGGCAGAAAAGATTGCTCTCTATATTCAGAAGTATGTGCAGTATCGCAAGCGTAAGGTGTTCTATGGTGCTACCGGCAAGTTTGAGGATTTGCTCCCTGCTATCGTGAAGCATAAGAACGAGAAATATTTCATTCCAATGTCTGATGTGCACAACGATGACATCAAGAACATGCTCGATGCAGTGAAGATTCAGCATACTGAGGGCGTGATGTATCGTACCATCAGCAATGACTTTACGCCAGAAGAAATTGCACAGTATGACGGATTTATCTTCTTCAGTCCGGCTGGAATAGCCTCTTTGAAAAAGAACGATCCTAACTTTGTGCAGGGTAAGGTGAAGATTGGCGCATTGGGCGCCACTACTGCTCAGGCAGTGAAGGATTCAGGTTTGCGACTTGATTTTCAGGCTCCAACACCTGAAGCACCATCAATGACAGCTGCCCTTGAGAATTTTTTGAAGGATCATTCCTAAAATATAATTATGTATGCCCAACACACTGAAGAAAGCCGAAAGGCTTGACCGGAAAAAGGTGATTGGGAAGATGTTCACAGGAGGGGCAGGTGCCCATTCGTTCACCGTCTTCCCTCTTCGTGTGGTGTACCTTACGGAGCCTGAGCTGATGTCTCAGGCTTCTGTGCTTATTTCTGTATCCAAGCGATACTTCAAACATGCCGTTGATCGCAATAGGGTGAAAAGGCAGATACGTGAGGCTTACAGGCTGAACAAGCATATCTTGTTGGAGATGTTGGCTAACCGTAACGAGAAGATGGCTGTGTCGTTCATTTACCTTACTGACGAGTTGATGCCTACCGACTTTATAGACAAACGCATGAAGATGGCTTTGGAGAAGATGGTGGAGAAGCTGACAATAGAGCATCCTAACACTGAGGCTCATGAGGAAAGTGTTGTCTGAGATATTGCTGTTGCCCATCTATTTCTATCAAAGGTTCATCTCACCCATGATAGGTCCTTCGTGTAGGTTTACTCCCACCTGCTCGCAATATGCGGTGGAGGCTATCAAGAAACATGGTCCGTTGAAAGGGTTATATTTAGCTGTTAAAAGAATACTCAGATGTCATCCGTGGGGTGGCTCTGGTTATGACCCTGTCCCATGAATCAGCATGTATTAGACATTCATACCCATCATGAAGATGGGAAACCTGGAGAGGCCATTATTTGTAAGATGCCTCAGGATTTTGTTCCTACACCTGGCTATTGGTATTCTGTGGGCATACATCCTTGGGAAGTGTTGAGTATCCATGGTAAAGAGCTGCTTGATCTGCATTCTTTAGCTCAGCACCATCAAGTGGTGGCCATTGGCGAGACGGGTTTCGACAGGATAAGACCGTTAAGTCAGTTTACCCAGACATTATTGTTTGGTAACCATTCGACTATCGCAGATGAAGTGGGAAAGCCCTTGATCATTCATATGGTGAAGGCTGCTGATTTGCTGTTGGCTGAGAAGAAGAAGTTAAATCCTCAGGTGCCCTGGGTCATTCATGGTTTTCGTGGGAAACCTCAGGAAGCTGAGCAATTGCTAAATGCTGGTCTGTATCTATCGTTTGGCGAACATTATAATGTGGATACTTTGCGGGCAACCCCGCTTGATCGTCTTTTCTTGGAAACTGATGAGGCTACTTGTGGCATAGATTTCATATATAATAAGGTGGCGACAGACCTCGGAATGGAGGTGGAGAGGCTGAAAGAGGTGATGAAAAAGAACATCGACTGCATCTTTTTTAATGGAGATAGTAGATTGTTCGGACAAAAGCAGTAATTTTGCAAACTGAAAATTAAGAAAAACAATATTCATCTGATGAAAAAGAACTTTGTTGAAGAATTGAAATGGCGTGGTATGTTGGCACAGATCATGCCAGGAACTGAAGAGCTGCTTCAGAAAGAGATGGTGACAGCTTACTTGGGTACTGACCCAACAGCGGATTCATTGCACATTGGTCACTTGTGTGGTATCATGATGCTCAGGCATTTCCAGCGTTGTGGCCACAAACCTATCATTTTGGTGGGTGGTGCTACAGGTATGATTGGCGATCCTTCGGGTAAAAGTCAGGAGAGAAACCTACTGGATGCAGAGACGTTGTATCATAACCAAGAGTGCATCAAGAAGCAAGTGGCTAAGTTCCTTGACTTCGAGAGCAAAGAACCTAATGCTGCCGAGATGGTGAACAACTACGACTGGATGAAGGATTTTACGTTTCTGGATTTCGCTCGTGAGGTAGGTAAGCATATCACGGTCAACTATATGATGGCAAAGGATTCTGTGCAGAAGCGTCTGAATGGTGAGGCTCGCGATGGTTTGTCGTTTACAGAGTTCACCTATCAGCTGTTGCAGGGTTATGATTTCCTTTACCTGTATCAGACAAAGCATTGTAAGTTGCAGTTGGGTGGCAACGACCAGTGGGGTAACATTACCACAGGTACAGAGTTGATTCGCCGTACACTCGGTATAGAAAACGAGGCCTTTGCACTGACTTGTCCGCTGATTACCAAGGCTGATGGCAAGAAGTTTGGCAAGACGGAAAGTGGTAACATCTGGTTAGATCCCAAGCGTACGACTCCTTATAAGTTCTATCAGTTCTGGTTGAACGTGAGTGATGAGGATGCTGAAAAGTATATCAAGATATTTACCAGTTTGGATAAGGAAACCATTGATGCTTTGGTAGCTGAGCACCAGCAAGACCCTGGACAGCGTGTGTTGCAGAAACGTTTGGCTAAGGAGGTGACTATCATGGTACACTCTGAGGAGGACTATAACGCAGCGGTGGAGGCTTCGGGCATTTTGTTTGGCAACAATACGCATGATGCTTTATTGAAGTTGGATGAAGAAACTTTGTTGGCTGTATTTGAAGGCGTTCCTCAGTTTGAAGTAGAGCGCAACTTGTTTGCCGAAGGCGTGAAAGCAGTAGATCTGTTTGCCGAACACAGCAAGGTGTTTGCCTCAAAAGGCGAAATGCGCAAATTGGTACAGGGTGGTGGTGTATCGATGAATAAGGAGAAACTTACTGCTTTTGATCGGTTGGTAACAGAGAAGGACTTGCTAAACGGCAAATACTTGCTTGTGCAAAGAGGTAAGAAAAATTATTTCCTTTTGTTGGCAAAATAAGTGTACTCAAGACATTAAAAATAGTTAAAACGCCAAGAATTTAAGACCTTAGAGTTGTATAGGTGTATTTTTTACCCTATATTTGCAATAGAAAAGTGTATGACAGACTAGGTAAATATTTGGGTCTTTATTCTTTGTGAAAAGCGTAAAGAAAGAGGGTTACGGATTCGTAACCCTCTTTAGTTTTCACTTCTTGCTGTCTATTTCTTTCAATAACTCATCTACGGCAGCTTTCAGTTGGGTATCCATACCTTTTACAATGGTATCAGGAGCATTGGCCACTAGGATGTCGGGCTCTAACTGAGTATTCTCCAGCCAAGTACCTTCTTCTGTGCGGTAACCGATGACAGGAACGCCAAATACCAAAGTGGGGTCTTGCAGGGTTTCCCACATCACACTGCTCATGGTACCTGGAACGGGCATGCCTACCAACTTGCCAATGTTCTCATGTTTATATACCCATGGGGTGCCGTGGGCATTACTATAGTTGGCTTCGCACTGAATCATGATGCTGGGCTTGTTCCAACGGCGACTTGGCATGTCGCAAGCTTCCTCTCCGCGAATCACTTGGGTTAGGTACTGCTTGCCACTGAACAGAATCTGGATGTCCTCATGCAAACGTCCTCCACCATTGAAGCGGGTATCGATAACAATACCTTCTTTCTGATTAAATTTACCCAAGATGTCGGAGTAAATGGTGCGGTAGCTACCGTCGTTCATCGACTCTATATGCACATAACCCAAGCGGCCATTAGACCATTTCTCTACGTCTGCAGCACGGTTCTTTACCCAGCGTTTGTAAAGTAGTGCCGTTAAGGCTGACTGCTGAATAGGTAGTACCACTTCTTCCCAACGCTCCTTGCTCTGTGGGTTGTATAGTGAAACCAATGTTTTCTTGCGAGCCTTGCCATTAAGCAGATTATTATAATTGGTGTTTTCGTCAATCACGATGCCATCGATCTTCTCGACAATAGTGCCTGCCTTCACCTTAGAGTTGGCATGGTCGAAAGGACCATTCTCCACCACCTCATCTACTTTGAGGCCTTTGCCAGTGAAAGTCCAGTCATAAAGCAAGCCAAGGGTAGCAGTCTGGTCGCCATTCAGATTGGGTGAATACCTGCCACCACTGTGAGAAACATTCAACTCTCCCAACCACTCGCTCAGCAACTCTTGGAAGTCGTAGTTGTTGCTGATATGTGGCAAGAACTTACGATAGACGGTGGTCATCTTCTCCCAATCAGCAAATGCAATTTTGGGGTCGAAAAGTCTTACCTTTACCTGCTGATATACACGGTTGAACATATACTCACGCTCTGCCGCCAGGTCAAGTTTCATCTCTGCATTAAAGGTGATAGGTGTCAGTTTGTCGCCCTTAGGATCCAGCTTCTGCAACTTGCTACCTAAAATAAAGATGTTTTTGCCATCCTTATCTACCATCATTGAGCCAGGACCTGCTCCTTTGCTTACTAGCTTGGTTTCCTTCTTCCTCATATCCATCTTCCAAAGGTCGTATCCACCTTCAAACGATGCAAAGTAATACAAGTTTTCTCCTTCTTTGTCGATCATCATGCCACTCATACTCGATGAGTTAGGAGTGACACGAACAATGCGGTCTTCTATACCAGTCAACTCTACGTTGATAGGCTTTACCTCATCCTTTTTCTCCTCTTTTTTATCGCCATCTTTTTTGTCTTTCGGCTCATCCTTTCCTTCAGCTTTCTTTTGCTCTTTTTCTAAGTCTTTCTGCAATTCATAATCTTCCTTGCTGAGGCGATACTTGTCGTAAGCATCTTGGTTCACGAATACCATCATGGCATCGTCTTGAGAACCCCAAGAAGCGTGACTACGCATACCATAGCGGTTGCTTTGATAAAGTATGGCATTGCCGTCCATTACCCACATCGGACTTCCGTCGATATAACCACTATTGGTGAGGTTGGTGATGGTTCCACCATTAGCACTAACCAAGCCTATATCAGTATATGGATCACGTTTGTTGCCAATGAATTCGATAGCAAACCATTTCCCATCGGGCGACCAGTCGTAGCTGAAACCACCAGAGGTTTCTGGCCATCTCGAACCATCGGTAACAGTGCGTACTTTTTTGCTCTCCAAGTTTAATACCTTCAGTTGTTTGCGGTTTTCAATAAAGGCCAATTCTTTTCCATCAGGAGAGAAGGTGGGATATGTGCGCTCGATGCCATCGTTGCTTGGGAACAACGCTTTCTCGTTGATGACAGTAGAATTAGCAAAGTTAGGGTCTTCCTTGCGGGTAATCTTGGCCTCATATAGGTTCCAGTGACCATCACGTTCGCTCACATATACCAATGTTCGGTTGTCGCTACCAAAAACAGGACTTGTCTCATTAGCTGCGGTATGGGTAATCTGCTTGGTGGTGTTGTACTCTACTGAAGTTACGAAGATCTCGCCTCTTACTGCAAATACCACTTCCTTGCCATCAGGAGATACTGAAGCCGAACGTGCCCCATTGCTAAACTTTAGGTCGGCTGGCAGATTCTCGTCATCACGTGTCAGCGTGATAGCAACTTTCTGTGCCTTGCCAGTCGCTTGTTGGGTATAAATCTCGCCGTCATAAGCATAGCAAAGTGTTCCGTTGGTGGCAACAGACAAAAATCTAACTGGATGATCCTTGAAAGAGGTAATCTGTTGGGCGTTCTGTGCGTTGCCTAATGTGAATGAATAGACATTAAAAGAGCCGCGATCACGTTCGCTCAAAAAAAAGACGGTTTTGCCATCAGGACCGATAATGGGATTACGGTCCTCGCCAGCACGGTTGGTCAAATTGGTGTGCTTGCCCGTCTTTACATCATATTGCCAGATGTCTCTTGAGATGGAAGAAATCTGGTGTTTGCGCCACTGATCCTCGAGTCCTTTCTGGTCTTGGTAGAGGAACATACTGCCATCCTTAGCAAAGTTCACCATCTCAGCTGGGGTACCTAATACTTGGGTAGTCCTACCTCCTGCAGAAGGAACTTGGTATAATTCTGTCATCTGAGCGCGAGGGAACATGGCACTGGATGCTGGGTCTTGGATGGTAGCAGAAAACAATACGTACTTGCCATCAGGACTGAAAGTCCAGGGAGTCTCAGCAGCCGAGTTGGTAGTTAGGCACTTGGCAGAACCACCTTCAGCTGGCATAACGAAGATATCGAAGTTGCCATTTCGGTCACTGGCAAAAGCGATCTGTTTTCCACTTGGTGACCAAATAGGGTTGCACTCGTAAGAATCCTGAGTGGTGAGTTGAATGGCCACTCCACCCTGTGAGCTAACTTTATATATGTCACCTTTATAGCAGAATAAAATCTGTTGACCGTCAGGTGAAATTTGAACATCACGCAACCACATAGGTGTGATAGCCATGCTGCTCAACGAGAAGATGGCCATAGCCATCAAAGATAATAGTTTCTTTTTCATAAGAATTCAGTTGAATAAATTAGTTGTGTAAAGTTAGTGTATTTTGGCGGTTTTTGAAAAATATTTCGAAAATATTGGCATAAATCGAGAGAAAAGTGTATCTTTGCACCCGCATTCACATGATATGCAAAACGTTTGGACTATGGTGTAATGGTAGCACAACAGGTTTTGGTTCTGTTTGACTGAGTTCGAATCTCGGTAGTCCAACAATAAATGTAAACGCTGATAATCTCATGATTACCAGCGTTATTTTTTTTATTTGGTACCCGGAGTGGGACTTGAACCCACACAGCTGCAATAGCCAAGGGATTTTAAGTCCCTCGTGTCTACCGATTCCACCATCCGGGCATCAGCAGTGTTATTTTTGCGCTGCAAAGATAATTGCTATTTTTTATTCTGCAAAAAATATCAGCAACTTTTTATACCTGCAGCAGTTGCTGCTCAGCATTCTCCACTTTCTCAAAGCCAAATTTTGCGAGTTCCTGACTCATCAGTGCACAGATTTCCTTGTTGCAGAGATTGCCGATACTACCTTCATGGGTGTGGTGAACTTCCTTGGTGTGTTGGAATTGACCAGCTTCAAACTCCAGTCCCACTTGTTTATAGGCATCACGGAAAGGTACACCTTGTAGTACCAATTCGTTGACACGTTCTACCGTAAAGATGGGTTGGTAGCGAGGATCATCAAGGATATGTGTGTTCACAGTGAGGCGACTGATGATATAGGTCGTCATTTTCAGGCAGTCCTTCAGCTCTTCGAAAGCAGGGAGGAATACTTCCTTCAATATCTGATAGTCACGGAAATACCCACTTGGTAGGTTGTTACTGATGAGCATTATCTGTTGAGGCAATGCTTGCAGTTTGTTGCACTTGGCCCGAGTCAGTTCGAAAACATCAGGGTTTTTCTTATGTGGCATAATGCTGGAACCTGTGGTGCATTCATCGGGCAGCTTCACGAAACCGAAGTTCTGGCTATTGAACATGCAAGCGTCAAAAGCCAACTTCGCAATAGTACCTGCTATACTGGCCAATGCAAAAGATACATTACGTTCCATCTTGCCACGGCCCATCTGCGCATACACCACGTTATAGTCCATCGAATCGAACCCCAAAAGATTGGTGGTCATGGTGCGATTCAAAGGGAATGATGAACCATAGCCAGCAGCAGAACCGAGCGGATTGCGATTTACCATGCGATAAGCTGCTTGTAGCATTGTCATGTCGTCTACCAGACTTTCTGCATAGGCACCCAGCCATAGTCCGAAGGATGAAGGCATGGCTATTTGCAGATGGGTATAGCCAGGCATTAAAACTTCTTTATATCGTTCGCTCTGCTCTATCAGAGTGTCAAACAATTGCTTGGTTAGATCTGCTATTTCTTGCAGTTGGGTACGGGTAAACAGCTTGAGATCAACCAACACTTGATCGTTGCGGGAACGCCCGCTGTGTATTTTCTTGCCAATGTCGCCCAATGAGCGAGTGAGCATTAACTCAACTTGAGAATGTACATCTTCTATCCCTTCTTCGATCACGAAGTCGCCTTTCACAGCTACTTCGTATATCTTCTTCAGTTCCTTAAGCAACACTTTCAGTTCATCGGAAGTAAGAAGTCCTATGCTTTCGAGCATGATAATGTGCGCCATACTGCCCAGCACGTCGTAAGGAGCCAAGTAGAGATCCATCTCACGGTCTCGGCCTATGGTGAAACGCTCTATCTCTTTATCTATCTGTGTGGATTTTTCCCAAAGTTTCATTTTAAATAGATATACACCGCTTGTAGCGGGTTTTGAAATAACCATTAATAAGGTACTTGTGCCAAAGCTTCCACGATGCGATTCAAACCATCTTTGATGGGCTTTTGTACCATGCCTAACATAAACGCATTAAGTTGCAAGCCAGCAATCAGTTTCATCTCACAGGCATCTGGACCTTTGGGCACCAGTTCCATACGAATGTCGAATGGAATGGGCGACTGCACTGTACCGTAAGTCACGCTATGGAAAGGTTCGGTATCTTTAATCTGCATAGATACAGCCCCCATGGGGGTTTTGAATGTCAGCATGCCGTTGTCAAGGCTGATATTATCTAGCTTGTCAGCTGGAATACGCTCTTTCAGCTTCTCTAAGTTTTCAGCATTCGACAGTTTCTCGAACACATTGCGTTGGGGAGCTTCAATCAACTTGCTGTCGCTCTCGAAATTCGTGGTACTCATAGATTTAGTTTATTTCAAATCATCACCCCAATGAGCAGGGTCTTTGCGCCACTCGTTCAGGGTAGGGATATCTTTCTCTTCAATGTAGCCAGTTTTTAGTGCGGTCTCTATCACTGCATCATAGTCTGTGAGGGTTACCAAAGGCACTTTTGCTTCCTTGAAAGCTTTTTCTGCCACAGGGAAACCGTAGGTATAGCTGGCCACCATACCAATAACTTCGCAACCGTCTCTGCGAATAGCTTCCACAGCTTTCAGACTGCTACCACCTGTTGAAATCAAGTCTTCTACCACCACAACCTTCATACCTGGGCGTAATTCTCCTTCTATCAGGTTCTCCAGGCCATGATCTTTTGGCTTAGATCGTACATAAACAAAAGGCAGGTTCAATGCATCCGCTACCATCGCACCTTGGGGAATGGCACCAGTTGCCACACCAGCTACAGCGTCAGCCTGTGGAAAATGCTCCAAGATGATGCGTGTGATTTCAAACTTTACGAAACTTCGCAAGGATGGATATGAAAGGGTCTTGCGGTTGTCACAATAGAATGGTGACTTCCAGCCTGATGCCCAAGTGAAAGGGTTGGCTGGCTGTAGTTTAATTGCTTTAATTTTCAAAAGTTTTTCGGCGAATAGTCTCTCTAATGTCTTCATAACACTAACATTTTACAAAAAACAATGCAAAAGTAAACAAAAGAATGAAAATCCCGAAACGATTAACTCTTTTTTCAATCATCTATGTTGCATAACACTTCTTCATAGGTAAATCCTCGTTGCAAGGCAAAACGAATAAGTTTACCTTTTAAGGTGTAGTCGTCCTGTTCTTTCAGGGTTTTGCGTTTTTGTTGCAACAAATCTCGTAGTATCTGCATATATTCCTCCATATCGATTATTTTATCCATCAACGGACGAATCATTGGGGAGGGTATCTGTTTTTGTCGAAGTCCTTGCTCTATCTTGATGCGACCCCATTTGGCAAAGCGATATTTGTCGTTGATATAGGCTTTAATATATCGGTCTTCATCGATGAAACCCTGTTGACAAAGATGTTTGACGATTTCTTGGGCTTCTTTTCCTTCAATGCCCCATTGACGCAGTTTTTCGTTGACATCAGCAATGCAATGTTCTCCTTTAGAACAAAAACTGGCTGCTTTGGCGAGAGCTTCCGTTGGTGATAATGGTTTCATTATTTGTTATTATTTAGGTTTGCAAATACAAAACGGTCGTTATGACTAAGGTCTTGCATCAATTGGACATCTTGGTAACCTTGATTCACCAACAACTCTTTGACAACTCGGCCATATGTGCGGTTGATCTCGAATGCAATTAGTCCATTTGGCTTCAACATGGTAAGTCCCAGCAATCCTATCTTGCGATAAAAGAGCATGGGATCATCATTGGGTACGAATAAAGCTTCATGTGGCTCATAGTGCAAAACGTTTGGGGCCATACTATCTGCCTCTTTGATGGTTATGTAAGGCGGGTTGCTGACTAAAGCATCATACAGACCTATTTCATTTGTTGTTGGTTGGTATGAAAGGATATCGGTTTGGGAGAAAGATACTTTCCCCTGTAATTTCTCGTTGTTGATTTTGGCAATAGTCAGCGCTTTTTCTGAAATATCGCAAGCGGCTATATTGGCAAATGGTAAAGCTAATGACAATGATATAGCGATGCATCCACTCCCCGTGCCAATGTCCAGTATATATGCCTCGGGAGAGAGCTTTTTTATCAAAAGCTGCACTAATTCCTCAGTTTCTGGGCGAGGAATCAATACGCCAGGCGCCACAAAAAACCTTTCACCACAAAACGGTGCTTGCTCTTGGATATACTGTATGGGCTCAAAAACAAGCAATCTTTCAAGTATAGATTGTAGAAAAGTTTTTTGATTTGAAGATAAAGCTATATCTTTGCCTAGGAAAAAGTCAATAGGTGATTGTCCCAGCATTTCACAACATATAATGCGGGTGAGAGCAATTGCTTCTTCCTTGCCGTAGAGTGGCAGTAGTGTTTCCCGTATGTCTGCAATGACATTTGACATATTCTCGCCAAAAGTACGAAAAATAAAGGAACAATGATGACGAATGATGAAAAATATATGAAACGATGCATCCAGCTGGCCAAAAATGGGCAGCTGGGAGCTCCTCCTAATCCTATGGTGGGCGCTGTTATAGTATATAACGGAAATATCATTGGTGAGGGATACCATGCCAAATGCGGAGAGGCCCATGCTGAGGTCAATGCTATTGCCAGCGTTAAAGATCAGGAACTATTGAAGAGTAGTACCATTTATGTGAGTCTGGAGCCTTGTTCGCATTATGGGAAGACGCCTCCTTGTGCCAATTTAATCGTAGAAAAAGGCATTCCTAAGGTTGTGATAGGTTGTAAAGACCCATTCAGCAAAGTGGCAGGTAGAGGTATTGAGGTGTTACGTAAAGCTGGTTGTGAGGTGAAGGTGGGAGTGTTGGAAAAAGAATGTACGGAACTTAACAAGGCTTTCTTTACAGTCCAGTTGAAGCATCGTCCTTTTATCACTTTAAAGTGGGCTCAGTCGGCTGATGGATATATGGATGTGATAAGAGAGAGCGGTAAGCCTGTTATTCTATCATCGTCTTATACACAAATGATAGCTCACAAACGTAGGGTTGAACACCAAGCAATTATGGTAGGAACTCGTACGGCGTTGCTGGACAATCCTTCGCTGAGTGTCAGGTCATGGTGTGGTCCTCAACCTTTGCGTGTCGTGATTGATCGACAATTGGAGTTGCCACGACATTTGAATTTGTTTGATGGGACTCAACCCACATTGGTAGTGACAGAAAAAAAGGGGGACATAGCTGGCTGCTCAACTTTTCAGGCTTCTTTCAACCATAGTATTTTGCCACAATTAATGGAGGAATTATTGAGAAGAAATATTCAATCGTTGTTGGTGGAAGGCGGTGCCACTTTATTGCAGACATTTTTGGATGAGGATATGTGGGATGAGGCTTATGTGGAACATTGTCCACAAGTGTTAGGACGTGGAATTATGTCACCAACTCTTATTATTCCTAAAAAAACATCCAAAAAAAAGCTAATTATGGGCCGAAACTACCATATATTTGATAATTTTGTATAAAACTTCGTCAGAAATCTGCACATAAGAAAATTGTTTTTTAATTTTGCAGGTTGTTAATAAGAAAAGAAGATTTTGATGAGAACAAAACTATTAATGGCCATAGCCTGTTTGTTGGGTTTGTGCATCGGATTTGGTGCTTGCATGAAAGGTGATGAGGATGCCGAAGTGAACATCAGCACATACGTCACAGCTTTTGGCCTTGACACAATATATGGGAAATACTATAAATTCAGCATTGATCAGGTAAACCACGTGATCTTTAATGCTGATTCTTTGCCTTTAGGCTCTGATACGCTTTTAAACAAGATTGTTATAGACACCTTTTCTGCTTCTGGTTATATCACTTCTGGCTTACTTGACTCTTTGTTCGTTGCGGGTGACTCGGCAGATCTCACACCAGCTATCAACAAGCCTGGTATTTCTTTTAAAATTATCTCCAATGATGCCAGTAGGTCGCAGAATTATAGCTTGCAGGTAAATGTGCACAAAGTTGACCCTGAAGTCGCTACGTGGAAAAATATCTCAAACTTGCCCTCCGAATTCGTGTCAGCAAAAAGTACTGACCAAAAGGTTCTAATGAAGGGTGAGGAGCTAATGGTGTTCTTACGTGGGAATTTGCTTTTAAAATCCGATGTAAGCAGCGAGTCGGCATATTCATGGAAGACTTATACCATGAAGGGTTTGCCAACAACTGTTATGTTGCATTCTACACTCTGCTACAATGATACTCTTTATATGATTTCGGCAGCTGGTGACGTGTATAATAGTGTTGAGGGTATTGATTGGCAAAAGAATGAAACTTTGAGTGGAGGAGTTAGAACATTACTGGCTTCTTTTAGCGATAAGTTGACGGCCATTAAGGAGGTGGATGGTGACCTACGATATTGCCTCACAAAATCATCTACCGAAGCATGGGTAATAGGAGAATTGGTGCATTATGGTTTCCCTACCGAGAAAGTGAGTTCTGATGTTTATTTTTCAAGCACTGGTGTGGAGAGAGCCATTTTGGTGGGCATGCCGTTGCCAGTGGAAAACAAGACGATTCCATGGATGACGATTGATGGCGATGATTGGGGGGCTATGACAACAGACACTGACTATTTTTGCCCGCCAATGGACAATCCTACTGTGATGTTTTACAATAAGTTCTTCTATATTGTAGAAAGTGGACTGGAAGAGATGTATGAGTCGATGGGTGGTTTAGTATGGGGCTTGTCAGTTGGCAAATTCCATTTCCCTGAGGCTGTGGAAGGTCATAAACAATATGCACTTACTGTGGATGATGCCAACTATATATGGCTACTTATTATAGGGAATGGTGGTGAGAATACGCAATTATGGCGTGGCCGCCTCAACGAATTGAACAAATAACGATTACTGGTGTATGGAAAAAGAAATACAGTTGGATATGAATTGCATACCATCCCATGTGGCGATTATCATGGATGGCAATGGTAGATGGGCCAAGCAGCGAGGTATGGAACGCACATTTGGTCATCAAGCGGGGGCAGAAACAGTGCACCAGATCGCAGAGGAAGCTGCCAGATTGGGTATTAAATATCTTACTTTATATACTTTCTCAACAGAGAACTGGAATCGTCCACCGCAGGAAGTGGCTGCATTGATGGACTTACTCTTCAATCATATCGAGGAGGAAACATTTATGAAGAATAATATTAGCTTCAAGGTGATTGGCGATATAGATAAATTGCCCGATTTTGTGCAGGGGAGATTGAGGGATTGTATAGAACATACTTCTCGAAATACAGGTATGTCGTTGGTGCTTGCATTGAGTTATTCCTCTAAATGGGAACTTGCAGAGGCGGCTCGACAAATTGCGGCAGAAGTAAAAGAAGGGAAATTAAGGCTGTCGGATATTGATAGCGATACGATACAACAACATTTGGCAACCAAAGATATGCCGGATGTGGACTTGTTAATTCGTACAGGTGAAGAACAACGTTTAAGCAATTTCTTATTGTGGCAGTGTGCCTATGCAGAACTATATTTCTGTGATACATATTGGCCCGATTTTAAGGAAAAGGAATTGCGAAAAGCGATTGCCGATTATCAGAACCGCGAAAGACGCTATGGAAAGACAAGCGAACAATTACAAACGAATGAAGAGAGTTGAGAGACTAAAGTTGATGGTTAAAAAGATGCATAATCGTTTATACTACATATGGCTTTTAGTAGCAGCATTGGCAATGGCTAACTGTCAGTGGATAATGGCTCAGGAAGAGATAGCTGTGGATGCTTTGAATGATGGAACGCCAGTTATCTTATATTCTGGTGAAGCCAAAAAATATGTTATAGCTGACATCGCTGTGGAGGGAGCTGATAATTATGAAGATAATATAATTATCAATATCTCTGGTTTGCAAGTGGGTGAAACGATTGAGGTGCCTGGAGAAGATATTACAGAAGCGGCTAAACGATATTGGAAACACGGATTGTTTTCTGATGTCAGTATTAAGGCCGATAAGATAATAGGCGACCGTATCTGGCTGAGAATTAAAGTAAGTATGCGTCCCCGTGTGAGCGAAGTAAACTATCACGGTCTAAAAAAATCTGAACAAGAAGATCTGCAGGCACGTATAGGTATGATTAAAGGTAGCCAGATTACACCGAATGCTGTGAATCGTGCTGAAACTATCATAAAGAGATATCTGGACGGCAAAGGTTTTAAGAATGCAGAAGTGAAGTTTGTGCAACGTGATGATCCCTCCAGAAACAATGAAATCATTGTGGATGTAAATGTGGATAAGAAAGAAAAGGTAAAGGTACATCAGATTACTATTGAGGGTAATCAAGCACTTAAAGCCGGCAAGATAAAGCGTGTCATGAAAAAGACCAACGAGAAGAACAAGTTGGTTAATATCTTCCGCGCTAAAAAGTTTGTTCCAGAGAAATATGAAGAAGATAAACAGAACATCATTGATAAGTATAACGAACTGGGTTATCGTGATGCTGTAATTCTTGTTGACAGTGTCTCTAATTATGACGACAAGACCGTGGATGTGTACATCAAAGTGGAAGAAGGTGATAAATATTATATCCGAAATATTACCTGGGTAGGAAATACTGTTTATCCTTCTGATATACTGGCTAATCTGCTTCAGATGAAGTCTGGTGATGTTTATAACCAGAAAAAACTAGAAGAACGCACAGTAACTGATGACGAGTCCGTGGGTAATCTTTATTACAATAATGGTTATCTTTTCTATAGCTTAGACCCTGTAGAAGTAAACATCGTGGGTGATTCTATCGACCTGGAAATGCGTATCTATGAAGGTCAGCAGGCAACGGTCAATAAAGTAACCATCAGTGGTAATGACCGATTGTATGAAGAGGTGGTGCGTCGTGAGTTATATGTTAAACCAGGCAAATTATTTAGCAAGGATGACATTATGACATCCATGCGTGAGATACAGCAGATGGGACACTTTGACCCAGAGCAATTGCAACCTGATATACAGCCTCACCCAGAAGATGGTACAGTTGATATAGGCTTTCCGCTGGTGTCGAAACCCAATGATCAGGTAGAATTATCTGCCGGTTGGGGACAAACAGGTGTCATTGGTAAATTGAGCCTAAAATTTACCAATTTCTCTATGAAGAACTTGTTGCATCCAAGTCGTAAACATCGTGGATTGCTGCCACAAGGACAGGGCCAGACCTTGACGTTGAGTGGACAAACAAACGGTAGTTACTATCAGAGCTATAGTGTTTCTTTCTTGGATCCATGGTTTGGCGGCAAACGTCCGAATGCGTTCCAGGTCTCTGCTTATTACTATGTTCAGACGGATATTAGTAGCCGTTATTACAATACTGCAATGATGAACATGTATAACTATGGTTATGGCATGGGAAGTATGTATGGCGGTTATGGTGGCTATGGCTACGGGGGGTATGGATACGCCAACTATGAGAACTACTATGATCCAGACAAATATATGAAGATGATAGGCGCTTCAGTGATGTTTGGTAAACGTTTGAACTGGCCTGACAATTATTTCCAAGTATCAGCGGAATTGTCGTTCAACCGTTATATGTTGAGTCAGTGGGTATATTTCCCTGTGACTGATGGTAGCTCAAACGAGGTGGCTTTAAATCTTACATTGGCACGTAGGTCAACGGATAATCCCATTTATACAAGGCAAGGCTCTGAATTCAGTTTCTCATTGCAAATTACTCCTCCTTGGAGTGCTATCGATGGCAAGGACTATAGCAAGTATGATTTAACCAATCAGGATGACTATAACAAGATGTATCGTTGGATTGAATATCATAAGTGGAAATTTAAATCTAAGGTGTTCATTCCATTGGCAGATCCATACACTGTAAAACGTACACCTGTGTTGATGGTTCGTGCAGAGTTCGGCTTGTTAGGACACTTTAACAAATATAAGAAGTCTCCATTCCAGACTTTTGATGTTGGTGGCGATGGTATGACAGGTTACACTACTTATGCTACTGAAAGTGTGGCTCTTAGAGGTTATGAAAATAGTTCTCTTACTATGTCAAGAAGTCAGGCTGGATATGCTTATACACGCTTTGGATTAGAATTAAGATATCCTTTAATGCTTGAGACAAGCAGTACTATCTATGCTATTGCGTTTTTAGAAGGAGGAAACGCTTGGCATGACGTTTCTGATTTCAATCCATTTGACATGAAACGCTCTGCGGGTTTAGGCGTGCGTATCTATCTGCCAATGATTGGTATGATGGGTATTGATTGGGCTTATGGATTTGATAAGATTAATGGCTCTAAAGCTTATAGTGGAAGTAATTTCCACTTTGTGCTGGGTCAGGAGTTTTAACTGATTGTATTACTTAAAAGAAACGGGATTATGAAAAAGTTTGTGTTATTGATGTTAGCTTTGTGTGCCATGAGCATGATTGCCAGTGCACAGCGTTTTGCATTGATTGACATGGAGTACATTTTAGAGAATGTTCCTGCATATGAGAGTGCAAACAGCGAAATAGAACAGTTGTCAAAACAATGGCAGGCTGAAGTTCAGAAAGTCTCAGATGAGGCTAAATCTTTATATGAGAGCTATCAATCAGCAAAGAACCTGACTGAGGTTCAACGCACAGAGCGTGAGAATGCTATTGTGGAGAAAGAAAAATCTGCAGCTGAATTGCGCCGTAAGTATTTTGGCCAGGAAGGTGAGCTGGCAAAGAAGCAGCAAGAGTTGATGCAGCCTATCATGGATGATATCTATGAGGTGGTAAAAACAATAGCTCAAAACAAAGGCTATAGTATGGTAATTGACCGTGCTTCAGCCTCAAGCATCATCTTCGCTTCTCCAAATATAGATATTAGTGATGATGTATTGGCAGAATTAGGTGAATAATTCAAAAATATTTCCTACATTTGCAGCCGATATTGTAATGAAAATAAATATAAACAATAAAAACAGGATTTAAAATGTTAAAGAAAATTGTATTGGCCGTTGCTTTGATTGCCCTGCCAGCGTTGGGTGCAATGGCTCAGCAGAAATTCGCTCACTTGACCGCACAGGCTGTTATCGTTGAGATGGCTGAATATAAGAAAGCTGTGTCTGATCTGGAGGCAATGCAGAAAAACTATCAGGATGAATTGCAGCGTACACAAGAAGAGTTTAATAAGAAGTACCAGGAGTATGTGGCTCAGGCTGATTCTCTGCCTCGCAATATAGCAGAACGCCGTCAGAAGGAACTTCAGGATATGGCTCAGCGCCAGGAACAGTTCCAGCAGGAGGCTAGCCAGTCTCTGCAGCAGGCTCAGCAAGAAGCTATGAACCCTATTATTGAAAAGGTACAGAAGGCTGTGGAGGAGATAGGAAAAGCTGAAGGTTATATTTATATCTTCGACCTTTCAAGTACCAGCATTCCTTTCGTGGGCGCTCAGAGCGTGGATATCACTGACAAGGTAAAGGCTAAGGTGGGCGTAAAGTAAAGTTATGAACCATCGGTTGTCAAGCATACCTGGCCCTATCGGGGTGTTTGATTCAGGTTACGGAGGCCTCACGATCTTAAGTAAGATCCGTGAGGCTTTGCCTGCTTATGACTACATCTACCTGGGTGACAATGCTCGTAATCCTTACGGAACCCGTTCTTTTCAGATTGTTTATGAGTTTACTTTGCAGGCAGTGACTAAACTTTTCGAATTAGGATGTCATTTGGTAATATTGGGCTGTAACACAGCCTCTGCGAAGGCGTTGCGTAGTATTCAGATGAATGACTTACATCTGTTGGACGCTAACCGTAGAGTGTTAGGTGTAATACGCCCCACTGTTGAGTGCATCGGCTCTCTTACTAATACAAGACATATAGGTTTACTTGCTACGCCAGGTACAGTGAAAAGTGAGTCATATCCGCTTGAAATCAAGAAACTATTTCCAGATGTACAGGTGAGTAGTCAGGCTTGCCCAATGTGGGTGCCCTTGGTAGAGAACAATGAAGCCAATGATGAGGGGGCGGACTATTTCGTGCAGAAATATCTGAATGAATTACTGACACAAGATGACAAGATTGATACTATCATATTGGGTTGTACTCACTATCCTCTGTTGCTGAACAAAATCAAGCAATATACACCTCAGCATATTACTATTGTCACACAAGGAGAGTTGGTGGCAGAGAGTTTGAAAGATTATCTGCAACGCCACCCTGAGATGGATGCTAAATGCACCCGTGGCAATACATGTACATACTATACAACTGAATCAGAAGAGAAATTTACGGAATCAGCTTCCATATTTTTAAATGAAGCGGTAAACGTAAAGCACATAGAATTATGAAAAGAATCGTTATCAAGGTGGGTAGCAATGTGCTGACGAGAACAGATGGCACACTGGATGTCACTCGTATGTCGGCATTAGTTGACCAGATTGCTCAATTGCGACAGAAAGGTATAGAGGTAATACTGGTGTCTTCAGGAGCAGTAGCTTCCGGACGAAGTGAGTTAAAATTGTCAGAACACCGCCTTGACACTACCTCACAACGCCAATTGTTTTCCGCTGTTGGACAAGCAAAACTCATTAATCGCTATTATGAACTATTTCGTGATCATGGCATAGCGGTGGGGCAGGTGCTCACTATGAAAGAGAACTTTGGTACACGAAGGCATTATCTCAATCAGAAGAACTGCATGACGGTGATGTTGGATAATGGTGTCATTCCTATTGTCAATGAAAACGACACCATCAGTGTGACAGAGTTGATGTTTACTGATAACGATGAACTGAGTGGCCTGATTGCCTCGATGATGGATGCAGAAACTCTCATCATTCTTAGCAATATTGATGGCATTTATAATGGATCCCCAGCCGAGCCTAATTCACAAGTGATTTGTGAGATCGGACAGAAGATGGACTTGACGAATTATATTCAAACGAATAAGTCAAGTTTCGGACGTGGTGGCATGTTGACCAAAACCAATATTGCACGTAAGGTGGCTGATGAAGGAATTGAGGTAATCATTGCTAATGGTAAACGTGATGATATCTTGCTACATTTGTTGCTCGATAATAATGCGATTTGTACTCGTTTCATTCCTAAGTCAAAGTCTATCAGTGGGGTAAAGAAGTGGATAGCTCATAGCGAGGGCTTCGCCAAAGGTGAAATTACAATCAATGAAAAGGCTTTACAGGCTTTGAGAGGTGATAGGGCTGTTAGTATATTACCAATAGGTATCATTGAAGTGACTGGTGAGTTTGAAAAAGATGACATTATCCGCATTATGGATGTCGATGGCGGTCTGATAGGTGTAGGTAAGGCTAATTGTACATCCGTACAAGCAAAAGCCGCTATGGGTAAACATGCTGGTCGCCCAGTAGTACATTATGATTATTTATATTTGGAATAGAGCGTATGGATGTTAGAGGTCAATTACAAGAAGTACATCAAGCTGCTAAGTCGTTGTTGCGACTCAGTGACGATATAATAGCAGACGTTTTATGCGCTGTTGCAGACGAGATGATTGCCAAGGCTGATAGTATATTGAAAGCCAATGAGCTGGATCTGTCTCGTATGGATCCCGCTAATCCAAAGTATGACCGTCTGAAGCTTACGCATGAAAGATTGCAAGGCATTGCTGCTGATATGCGTAATGTAGCTAAACTTCCTTCACCAGTAGGGAAGGTGTTAAGAGAGACTATTCGCCCCAATGGTTTAAAGATAAAGCAGGTAAGTGTACCTTTTGGTGTAATTGGTATTATCTATGAAGCCCGTCCCAACGTTAGCTTTGACGTCTTTTCGCTCTGTTTACGCAGCCATAATGCTTGCGTTTTGAAGGGAGGTAGCGATGCCCAAGAGACAAATGAGGCAGCTGTAGGCATAATCCACAGTGTTTTGAAACGTTTTAGCATTGATACACATGTTGTGAAGTTAATGCCTGCCGATCGTGAAGCCACGGCTGAATTGTTGCATGCTCGTGGATTGGTAGATTTGATTATCCCTAGAGGAAGCAGTGGCTTGATACAGTTTGTTCGTGACAATGCTACTGTACCCGTTATAGAGACTGGTGCTGGAATTTGCCATACTTATTTTGATGCAGCTGGTGATGTAGCAAAAGGTGCCCCTATCATTCATAATGCTAAAACTCGTAGGGTATCTGTTTGTAATGCTCTGGATTGTGTGCTTCTACATCGCAGCCGGTTGGCCGATTTACCGGCATTGTGCGCTCCTTTAGCAGATAATCATGTAAAGATTTTTGCGGATGCAGAATCGTATGATGTTTTACAGGGACATTATCCTGCTGATTTGTTACTACATGCCTTGCCAGAAAGTTTTGGAACGGAGTTTTTGGATTATAAAATGGCCATTAAGACAGTGTCATCATTGGATGAGGCTATAGCATGGATTAATAAGGTGGCTTCTGGTCATAGCGAATGTATCGTAACTGAGGACAAAATTGCTGCAGAAAGATTCTGCAGTGAGGTTGATGCGGCTTGTGTGTATTGGAATGCACCTACCTCTTTTAGTGATGGCGCACAATTTGGTTTAGGTGCTGAGATAGGAATCAGTACGCAGAAATTGCATGCCCGTGGTCCAATGGCATTAGAGGCGATTACCACATATAAATGGATGATAGAAGGAGAAGGACAGATTAGAAAATAATTCAATAATGAGATATTTCAGTAAAGTAACAGATTTGGGCGATTTGCAATCAGTATTGCAAGAAGCTTTGGAGATAAAGAACAATAGGTTCAAGTATGTAGAATTAGGTAAGAACAAAACCTTGCTGATGGTTTTCTTCAATTCTAGTTTGCGTACTCGTTTGAGCACCCAGAAAGCTGCCATGAATTTGGGTATGAATGTGATAGTGCTGGATGTGAACCAAGGTGCCTGGAAACTGGAAACAGAGCGCGGCGTTGTGATGGATGGCGATAAGAGCGAACATTTGTTGGAGGCTATCCCTGTGATGGGATGCTATTGCGATGTTATAGGTGTACGTTCTTTTGCAGGTCTCATAGACCGTGATTATGACTATGCAGAAACTGTTTTCAATCAGTTTGTCAAGTATAGTGGCCGTCCCGTTTTCGCTATGGAAACTGCAACAGTCCACCCTTTACAGGCTTTTGCCGATTTGATCACTATAGAAGAAAATAAAGAGGTAAAACGACCTAAGGTGGTGCTTACCTGGGCTCCTCATCCAAAAGCTTTGCCACAGGCTGTCCCTAATTCGTTTGCTGAGTGGATGAACGCAGCTGATGTTGATTTTGTGATTACACATCCAGAAGGCTATGAGCTGGATCCTGCTTTTGTGGGCGATGCTGTGGTGGAATACGATCAAAGAAAAGCTTTGGAGGGCGCTGATTTCGTTTATGCCAAGAATTGGAGTTGTCCGGGAGTCACTAATCTGACCGATTATGGACAAGTGTTGAGTAAAGATATGAGCTGGACCATTAATGAGGAGCATATGAGTTGGACAAACGATGCACATTTCATGCATTGCTTACCTGTTCGTCGTAATATGATTGTTACAGATGATGTCATCGAAGGTCCTCGCTCACTGGTAATACCAGAGGCGGCTAATCGCGAGATTTCTGCTACTGTAGTGTTAAAACGAATACTGGAAGATTTGAGGTAATTCAAGAGATGAAGAGATTCCTACTTTCCCTGTTGTTGCTTTGCATTTCTTCGTTTGCTTTTGCTCAAAAACTAGAGTGGAGGCTAGGCGCTGAAGGCTTCTTTGACAATGGCGAGGGTGATGCCACTTATCGGACTACTATGACCTATAGTGGTATTCGTGCCACTCCTGAGCTTGGTGTAAGCTGGGATGAGGGCAAACATCGTTTGATGGGAGGCTATAGCGGACTGTTGGAATTTGGTAAAAAGCATGGTTATACAGATGGCTCGCCCATATTGTATTACCAATATAGTACTAAACCATTGATTTTTACATTTGGAAGTTTCCAACGTGAACAATTGTTAGGCAATTATCCTTCATTTCTGTTTAGTGATACTATTCGCTATTACCGCCCAACCATCCAGGGATTCGCATTCCAACACCAGTATAAGCGAGGCCATTTTGAGGCATTCTTAGATTGGACAGGTTTCCGTACAGATAAAGATCGTGAACAGTTCATGGTTGGTTTGAGTTTTAAACACACCATCGGAAAAATGGATGAAGAGGCGTTCAGTAAGTTAAGCAAACGCTTCTACGTGGGATTAGAAGGGTATTACTATCACTATGCTCTTACATGGCATGCTGATGAAGCACAGCATATCCATGATAATCTGGTGGCTCATCCCTTTGTGGGTTATCAATTAGAGAGTCGTGTTGCTGATGCTGGTATTGATGTCAGGGCTGGTGTGTTGGCAAGTTTTGATCGTGAAAGAGGTATGGAAGGAGGCAAACGTACCCCCATTGGCTTTTTGGGAGAGGTTAATGCTCATTACAAACGTTTCTTCGTAGAGGATATTTTCTATGCGGGTGGTCATCAGCAACCCTTTGGCAAGCAATTTTACGGAGCCTATTATTGGGGTGACACTTATTATCATGCTTCTGCATACAACCGTACCGACATCAAATATCAGTTTGTTGTGAATAAGTATGTCTCTGCTTATGCAGGTGCCATATTCAATATTACCAAAGCAGGACTGAATTGGCATCAAGTTTTATCTTTGCGAGTAAATTTAGGCGGTAGCTTCGGGAAATAAGACGCTTTTTTTGTTCATTTTTATGGCAGTGCCTTCTACGGGTTGTCGCAGTATCTGCTACGGGTCGTTCCAAAGCCTCCCATGAGTCATCGCAGTATCTCCTATGGGGGTATGGCAGATACTGCGACGGGTGATAGGAGATACTGCGGCCAGTGGTGGCAAGCTTTCCCTTCTGTGATAGCAACCTTTCCCATCTGTAATAGGAACCTTTCCCTATACAGATAGGAGACTTTAGAGATGATGTTGGTTTTGCAGCCCTCATTTTAGTAATGTCTCCAACCTCTTCTTATATATAAATATGGTGTAATAAAGCCATGGTTTGATTTTTTTCAAAAAAACATTTCAAAATATTTGCCAGTATCGTAAAAAGTTCCTACCTTTGCATCCGCTTTCCGCAAGGGAGGTTGTTTTTTTGAGTTCTATGACAGATTGATGGACAGAGGACAGGCAGCGTCCGGTGTATGTTTTTATGATGTGCGCCGGAGGTCTGATGAAGGTGTGATTTATACATGAACGACCGTCAAAGGTGATTTTACCTTTTATATATTACGGACAGTCCTGACAGAGACAGACAGTGTTTTCCCGTAGTCTTTGTGGCTTCGGGTCTGCATATAGAGATTTATATTTACAATGAAGAGTTTGATCCTGGCTCAGGATGAACGCTAGCTACAGGCTTAACACATGCAAGTCGTGGGGCAGCGCGGAGTGTAGCAATACATTCTGGCGGCGACCGGCGGATGGGTGAGTAACGCGTATCCAACCTGGCCCTATCTCGGGTACAGCCCCTCGAAAGAGGGATTAATCCCCGATGTTCCCTGGGATCCGCATGTTTTCCAGGGCAAAGGCATTTGTCGGATAGGGATGGGGATGCGTTCCATTAGGCAGTCGGCGGGGTAACGGCCCACCGAGCCTACGATGGATAGGGGTTCTGAGAGGAAGGCCCCCCACACTGGGACTGAGACACGGCCCAGACTCCTACGGGAGGCAGCAGTGAGGAATATTGGTCAATGGCGGTAACGCTGAACCAGCCAAGTAGCGTGAGGGATTACGGCCCTATGGGTTTTAAACCTCTTTTGTTAGGGAGCAACCGGTGGCACTAGTGCCATTCTGCGAGTACCTTTCGAATAAGCATCGGCTAACTCCGTGCCAGCAGCCGCGGTAATACGGAGGATGCGAGCGTTATCCGGATTTATTGGGTTTAAAGGGAGCGCGGACGGGTGATTAAGTCAGCTGTTAAATTTCGGGGCCCAACCCCGTTATGCGGTTGATACTGGTTATCTTGAGTGCGGCATGGGCATGCGGAATTCACGGTGTAGCGGTGAAATGCTTAGATATCGTGAAGAACTCCGATCGCGAAGGCAGCTTGCCGGACCGTTACTGACGTTTAGGCTCGAAAGTGCGGGTATCAAACAGGATTAGATACCC
>Ga0265300_10000259_pt1 | contig 56165 bp, 106 predicted proteins | sample AusTroGonzalo_MG_FD_193482 | JGI IMG/M metagenome (GOLD analysis project Ga0265300, IMG submission 193482) | Bovine rumen microbial communities from tropical cattle in Woodstock, Queensland, Australia - Gonzalo_03 | ecosystem: Host-associated > Mammals > Digestive system > Stomach > Rumen ... | reverse complement strand
ATAAACAACGACTGGATGTTACAAACTTTAAGCACAATATAAGATGAAAAGAGAAAGAGACATAAATTGGTTTCTGTCAGAACCTACAAGGTTAATGCAGATGAAGCCTTTTACAAGAGGTGGAACAACAAACCTACATGGCTATGAAAAGTTAAAGGGTGGTGTGTTGAATAACACTATGCTTGAAACAGGGTTTGCAAGTTTGAATCTTAATCCAATTTCACAGGATTTGTATATAACAGAGTATCGCCCCGACCTACACCATATTATATTAAATAAGGCAATACCACATATCAAGGTTGTGCTTGACGGACACGAATTGCCTACAAACATGATGGAAATTACACAAACGGCATCGTTTCAAAAGCTGATTCACTCTGCTCATGTTCGCAACCTTACAGCAAACCCTCTTGATTTCTGCTTGTTTAACCCAAAGCCAGAGGACGGCGAGCGCGAATTGTTTGACCAAATCAAGCAGGAATGGATGTGGCGCAATTGCGAGTGGAACAAGTACATGGCAATCAATACTTGTAAACAACTTGGCAATTGTGGATTGCTTTTCTCTTACGACAAGGAACAAGGTAAATACGCAATGACCAATTTCTCGTATGAGGATGGTTATCAAATGACACCGAACTATGACGAATACGGTAACGAGGTTGCACGTTCTTTGTTCTACCAAGTGGGCAATAAGGTAGTTATTGATACATTTGACAACAAGAAACATTATCACTGTGTGCAAGGTGATAAAGGTTGGAAGATTACCCATGTTCTTCACGGCTTCTCGCGTAATCCGTTCCTTATCAAGCGAGGAAAGGTTGCTTGGGAATATGCCGAGTCAAGTATCGAAATGTGGGAGTTGATGGCCAACATTGCCGCCATAGCCTTAAAGCGTTTCGGTACATTTGCCCTTGCATTTTGGGGCGAAATGGATAAGGGTAGTTTGCAGCGTGATTCAAGTACGTTGATTGTAAACCTTTCAAGCGACACGTCAAATGGCAAACAAGATGTTAAGGTATTGGAATTTCCAGAGCCTCAGACAATGGATGGCTATCTCAAGACTTTGGAGGAAAAGATTTCATTGTTCTCTTCCACGTCGTTTATCACACCGAAAGACATAACAACATCAAACAGCGGTGGCAATGGTATTGCCCTTGCGATGTCGAACGACTACTCCCTTGCAGTTCAAAGTGCAATGGATTGGCAGCGTTTCGTTAATGATATGGTGTATTTGCACCAAGAAGGTCTTGACATCGAAAGCAACGGCGCAAGCAAGTATTCACAGGTTCGCATTGGTGCAAAAATCAACCCTTGGTCACTCGAAACAACAAACACCAAGCTTGTCAACCTTGGAATGGAAGCACCATACTTGTCAACACAGACTGTATTGGAAAAGTGTCCCGATGCAGCACCAGACGAGGTTGAGCGTGTTATCAAGGAACGTGGTAGTCTTGTTAGTCGTAATGATTCTATGGCAAACCAAGCTGCAACAACCGCCGAGAACGTTGCTACAAACCGCAATGATGTAATAATTGATAATCAACCTGACAATCAAAACGTATAAAGACATGGATATATATAGCATTATAAACACGATAGTAACAATCTTCCTTGGTGGCGGTTGGTTTATCTACTACAAGGCTAACAAAAAGAAAGCGAACGGAGAAGCTACGGTTGCGGAGGCGGAGGGGTGGATTAAGCAACAAGAGGCTTATCACAACTCTATTGAAGAGTGGAAAAACACTTGCGAGTTTATCCGTAAAGACAGAGATGAGTTGCGTAAGGAAAACGAAGAGTTGAGAAAGGAAAACAAGGAATTGCGCAAACGCATTGGAGAACTTGAAGACAAGATGCTTGACTTGCAGAAAGACGTTGCACGCAACGGACGCAGGATTGAGGCAATAGTGAACAAAGAAAAAAGAAAGAAAAAAGAAAAGGAGGAGTAATGACACTTATGAATATTTCACAAAAAGGAATAGACCTTATAAAGAAGTTTGAGGGTTGTAAACTATATGCTTATCGTGATAGTGTTGGCGTGCTGACAATAGGCATTGGTCACACAAAGAACGTAAAAGCAGGAATGTCTATTACACAACAACAAGCGGAAACGTTTCTGAAAGACGATATAAAGCCCATAGAAACGCTTTTGAACGGCATGGGTATAAACTATACGCAGAACCAGTTTGATGCGCTTACGAGTTGGATATTCAACCTTGGGCAAGGTAATTTCAAATCATCTACCATGTACAAGTATATTGTGGCAAAAAAATCTGACATAGCAATTACCGACCAAATGGTGAAATGGTACAATGCAGGTGGCAAACCTCTGCTTGGGCTTAAAAGGAGACGTGTTGCAGAAGCAAATATGTTTCTTGGGCGAGACGTGTACTATGTAGACACCTTGGGTAACATAAAAAGAAGTGAAGTGTGAAAGGATTATGTAAATCAATAAGTTGCATAAATATTTGCAAAAAACAAAAACATTGTGTATATTTGCACAAAATTAGAAAGATATGAACAATGTATTACCACCAACAAGAGGAACAGACCTGAAGTTCTGCGTAACGGCGGACTTGGGTGACAACATTCACTTGGACGATGTTGACTTCAAGTGCAGATTCTTTCGTAGCGGTCTGAACAACGGACAGACCGTGGAGAAGAAAGACATGGTGCGCATCAGCGAAGATGAGTATCTTGCCGTCGTTGACACTAAGGTTATCGGCAGTGGCGAGTACTATATGGTATTCTCGGCAAGGATTCCTGACAGCGATATGCCTGACGGCTTCCGTGACGAGGTAGTGACCGTACCAACGGGTATAAACGTAAAATAGTGTGTAGTGTATGGGCTGTATCAGTGTATCGGTTGAGCGGTTAGGCGGCATCAGCGCATCGGTAGGTCGCATCGGTGGTATCGGCGTGGCAGTTGCAAGGTGTGGTGGCATTAACGTGTCGGTAGGTCTTGTATGTGATGTCGGTGTCATCCGCTATCTGCACGTACTGCCAGAGGATATACAATGGATAACCGTTGATACGTCTATCGACTACAATGTACTGTCGAATACGGATTGGAATGTAACTTAATATTAACTTAAAATTAGAAGATTATGGCTTATTCAAGTTGGCTCATACCGAGCAAAACACAAGGAAGCGGCAACGATACCGTAAACGTTACCGCAGGTTCTAACAACACTGGGCGCAATCCCCGTAATACCAATGTGACGTTCTCTGCCGCAGGCGTGGCAGACGTTGTACGTCAGGTCGTGCAGGCAGGCAAGCCTGAGTTCGTGACTATCGAATCGACCAAGAGCGTGTCAAAGGGCGGTGTATCTACGCTTACCATCACTGGTACGTCTAACTCATCGAAGCTGACGTTCTCGCTTGCAAGCGGTGCAACCTTGTCTTTGACGTTGCCGAGTAGCTATACCGCCAACTCCGTCAACACCAACAACGGTGCTGCCATCAGCGGAGACCCAGGCGCAAGTGCCGAGTTTGCCTTCTCGATTGCATTCTCGAACATACCCGAAAACACCACCATTGACGCTAAGACTGCGCAGTTGGTTGTGACTGACAATGCAGGCAATGAGGCAACGTGTACTATTACACAGGCCGCTGGTGACGCTACACTGAGCGTAAGTCCCGCAAGCGTACAGCTCGACTGGAACGCATTCAGCGAGAGCACAAGTGCATCGTTCACCGTAACGTCTAACACTAACTGGACTGTATCTTAATAGAGACTATGACGGTACAGATTCCTTGGACTAAAGGCAGTGGTAACATTATCTTGACCTTCACGGGTCAAGGTAATGGGACTATTGTCGTTACAAGTGATGATAATAATCTTGACGAAGAGCGCAGTCAGGTGCTTACGGTCAGCGGTGGCGGCATATCCCGTCACGTTACCGTTACGCAGGGTGCTGCACCTAACTTCCGTTTGTCTGACGGCAAGTATTTGCGCTTATCAGATGGAAAATACCTTAACGTAAGAGTTGATTAACTATGGCAGTATATGATTCTAAATATAATGGTGCGGAACTTGATAAAGCTCTTGATGATGCCTTGTCACATATCCAAAACACAAGCAATCCGCATAACGTAACCAAGACTCAGCTCGGTCTTGGTAATGTTGGTGACTTCAAGGCTGTATCGACCGCAGCCAATCAAGGGTTAAGCGAAACCGAAAAAAGCAATGCCCGTACCAATCTTGGGTTGGGGTCTATGGCTACCAAGAACAACCTTACCGAGAGCGATATTCCGTCTATCCCAAAGAGTAAGATATCGGACTTCCCGACGTCACTTCCAGCCAACGGAGGTAATTCTGCTACGGTAAACAATCATACTGTTTTATCAGATGTACCTGCTAATGCCGTATTCACAGATACAAATACTTGGAGACCCCTTGGTACTGGTGCTACAGATGCGTGTGCTGGTAACGATAGTCGTTTGAGTGATGCGAGAATGGCAAAGAATTTGATTGTAAAATCAGAAAGGGTGTCTTCTGATTTTTCTATAACTACAATTCCTGATAGTTATGCAATACAAGGCTATTCTTATACTATAATTTTGTATAATGACAGTAATTTAGACCCCACTCCTACTGATTATGTTATATCATTGGCTACAAGCGTATCAATAGGAAGTAGAAGTTATCCAGTAGTTACGCCAGACGGAAATCCTATCGAATTAACTTGTCCCGCAGGTGGTTATTGCGAAATAAATCTTTTAATAGAAAACAACCAAGTGTACGCTCGTGGAATCTAAATAAAATACGACTATGGAAAAGAAATATGTATATATAAAGAAGAGTATCGGTAAACCCTATGTCGAGTTTGCCGAGCCATTAAGTCCCGAAGGGTACAACAACCTTGGCTCAACGTGGCAGGACTATCTCGACAATAAGTGGGTAATGCTAAGTGACGAACAGGTGGCATTCCGAGACGAACACCCCAATGCAAGCATCAAGGAGGTGTACGATATGGAAATTGTAGTGCCCGTCAGAACGCTTGAACAAGCAAAGCAAGAGAAGCTGTGGGCTATTGAGGACTACGACCGTTCCGACCATGTAAACAGCTTTACTATTGACTTTGGTGGTGGCGTAACACAAGATGCGTGGATAACGCCCGACCAGCGCAGTAACTACAAAAACTCACTCGATAGTGCAGAATTGTTGGGGCTTACGGAAGTTCATCCTGTTTTCAACGGTCAGCAACTGACGCTATCCTTGCAGATGGCGAAGATGGCGTTGGCAAAGATACAGATTTATGCAGACAGATGCTATATCGTAACCGAGACGCACAAGGCAAATGTGCAGGCACTTGACAGCGTTGAAGCTGTAGATGCCTACGACCATACGGCTAACTATCCCGAAAAACTTACGTTCACACTTTAACGAAAGGAGGATGCTATGCTGAGACGAAGGGTGATGATGATGGCGCAGAAAGGCGGTCATGAATATGTCGAGATTGGCGGCATCAAGTGGGCAACAATGAATATCGGTGCTGAAAGTATCACTGACTATGGACTTTACTTTCAATGGGGTGAAACTAACGGTTATACTCGCGACCAACTGATAGCAGGTCAGTTTCCGACAGGATGGTCTAATTACAAGTTCAATCCAAGTGGTGATGGAGAAACATTTACTAAGTATAATAGTGTTGACAATAAATATCAATTAGACTTGGAAGATGATGCTGCTAACGCCGCTTGGGGTGGTAATTGGAGAATACCAAATACGGCTGAATTTTATGCTCTTCGACAGGCATCAAATCGTTCACGTACCACTATTGATGGTGTTTCAGGTTTTTTATATACCGATAGTGAAGATAGTTCAAAAACTTTATTTTTTCCCAATGCAGGAGAAGTAGAGAAAAAATTTTGGGGTAACTCGTATAGAAACGGAACAATGTCTTATTGGCATAGCAGACGCAATGTATATAACCCCGAAATTGGAATCTATACAAGTGGAACGCCATGGTCTTATCCCGAAAATAATGAAACATATAGGTCAAGTTTGTTGCCCATCCGTGCTATACTTGATGAGTAATAACGACTTAAAAGAAAGATTATGACAACATTAGCAGTTATCTCAATGCTACTCGCCATCGCAGGCGTTGGCGTAGCGACATTCAATAACAAGGAACTACCCGAAAGTATCAGCGGGCTTGTGTACGACCTGCCAAAGAAGCTGCAATGGCTATGGACTCTGTGGATATGGGCTATCACCGTGACACTTGCCCCGCCACTGATGGAAGCAACCGAAGGAAACACACTACAGTTCCTCGCGTTCTTTCTTGTCGCAAGCCTTGGTTTATGTGGTGCAATACCACTTGTGGCAGGCGAGAAAAACAGGGCACATTACACGCTTGCTGCCATAGCAGGAATACTTAGTCAGTTGTGCGTCATCATCATCAACCCTTGGTGGCTCTTGGTGTGGGGGGCGTGGTGGATTCCTCTGTCGTTCTGCATTATCTTCTTCGACAAAAAGCCGTGGTGGTCGAAGATAGAGGATGTAATAGAGGGCAAGGGAATGATGCTTGTGGAACTGACGGCAATGGCGACCGTGTACGGGTGTCTGCTATTTAGTTAGAATTAAATTTTTTTTGGTTATGAAAAAAGTGTTGTTTTTATCATTATTCGTTCTGCTACTTTCTGGATGCGTGACGAAGCGTGTCATTGAATACAAAGACCGCATTGTAGACCACTATATTACGAACACCACCCACGATACTCTTTACGACCAAGTTGTTGATAGCGTTTATTTCGAGGTTCTTGTCAAGGGCGATACTGTATACAAGACAAAGTACAAGGAAAAGACGAGGTTTAGGGATAAAATCGTTGTCAAATACGACACATGCGTTATAGATAGCGTTGTTACGGAATACAAGGAAACCGTGAAAGAGGTTGAAAAAATCCCTAAAATTTACCGATTCGCCTTGTGGTTCTCAATAATAATTCTTATCTTTGCAATAATTAAAGTTGTCAAGTGGGTTCAAATCCATTAAAAATGTAAAGCATTATGAATACATTAGGAAAAAATAGGACATTTCCGATTTACAAAAGTGACGGAACAAGTTTTCATGACCTCGTTCTACACAAGTCTACATGTGAAAGCATCGTAATGTCGCTCGGCGATAAGATAACTGGCGACGTGTACTATAAGGACAATACTCTTGCGGTTACTATGCAGGAGTATATCAAGTTCAAGGTTAATCCAGACGACGCTAACGAAGATGAGGTTAAGTACGTCCTTGTTTCTCCGCCTACCGTTATCCGCGAAGGTATGGTATCGGATAATTCCGAGTTAAAGGGTATGACGAAATACTCTTTCACGTTCTATCATCCGATGTATATGCTCGGCAACTTTCCGTTCACTGACATCGCTGTTTTGCCAGACCAAGAAAAAAACTTCTCACAAAACAAGACGTTTAACTGGATAGGCTCTTTGGCAGAGTTTGTTGCGAAGCTAAATAAGAATCTCGAAAATACAGAGTGGGTTGTTTCCATTGCGTCGTCTGTCGTTTTATCAAAAAGAAACGAGATTCCAGAAAAGCCGTTGTCATTCGACAAGCAGTATGTCAGCGATGCCGTGAAGACATGCTACGACACATGGAAAGTGCCGTTCACGATTTCACCTATCAAGAACGGAGAAACACACTACAACCAAGGCAAGCGCTTCTTGATTCAGTTCGGCAATCCAACAGAAGCTATCTACGAGGTTGACGAACATGGTCAGAAGACAAGTACGGAATACATATTTAGGTTTGGTCAAGGTGTCGGCCTAAAGAACAATTCGCGTACGCCGAGAAACAACAAAATTGTTACGCGCATTGTCGGTTATGGCAGTGAGCGAAACATTCCTTACGGATACCCACAGATTCCTTGGTACGGCAACCAAGATTGGGACTATACGGTTGACAACGACCCGAACGACCCGAACTCTTATCCTATTTATTGGGGTATCTATGGCGGTCAGTACATAAAACTCATCAAGCACCCTTTCACGCGCACAACGCTGATGCCGTCGGTTTATTCACAGGACGTTTTCAACAAGGTAAGTCCATACATTCAAGGTGGCGCGGCAAACGTCAACTACGACCCGTCTATAGAGATTCACGACTACTACGACGCAATAGATGACCAGACTCACTTATACCCGAATAACGTCAATCCACTTGCGCCGTCAGTAGAGATTCACCAATTCGAGGACGAGTACCCACACTTGTTGAACATGAAAATCAAGGCTGTAGAGCCTTACAACGACAAGTACGAGTATGATAACAAGAAATACACCAAGATAACGTTAGGCGCGTTTAACCTGCGTATTACTGCCGACATGCAAGCCACGTCAAACATGAACGAACGTGCGGCACTTGGTCGCTTGCAAAACGCAATAAACGGAAGTGATACGGAGTTTCACGAAATTACCAATCACGCCTCGTCCTATGTGTTCCAATGTGATGCTTCAAAGGTGGGCGATATTTGGTACGTGGAATATACATCAGACAACGTAAACTACAATTACGCTGCATCCAACTCGTTCCCAGTAGTCAAGTGGGACGATACGATGGATAAGGACGGCAACTACAATCAGTCGTACTTTAAGATTACGCTTCCTCGTCTTACGTTTGACTTGTATGCTTGCGCTTCCATCATGGAACAGATGGATATTAACATGCGAAGTGGTGATTGCCTTGGATGCACATTCCAGATACAGGTTGATTGGGATGACTATAAGGCGAATTTCTATCGTGCAGACGGAACGTTTGACCCAGTAATTCACACATCACCGAACGACGGGCATGTGCGTGACGGAATAAAGTACCCTGATTCAAGTGTTGGCTCTATCGAGATTATCGTTCAAAAGGACATTGACACGTTCGGTAAGTTGATGCCTAATACGTATCAACAACCAAAGGGCGAAAGCGCAGAAGGTGAGAACGACGGCGACCAATTTGTAATCCTCGGAATTTCCCTGCCGTTGTCTTATATCACTGAAGCCGAAGAACGTCTTGACGAGTCGATGAAGCAGTACATGCTTGAAAACAACGTACACTACTACGACTATCCGCTGAAGTTCGACGAACATTTCTTGGCCGAGAACACTGGAATCCTTGCACAGATTCAGAATAATGTCAAGGTTAAGTTCCAATACGGAGGTTCTATAACGTCTTTGTTCATCAAACAAGTTGTAATCAAGTTCGGCGAAAAAGTTCTGCCACAATACGACATAACCCTTACGGATGACATCGAAGTGGTTATGAGCAAACTTGGTCAAACAACCGAAGACGTAAGCAAGTTGCGCGTCCAAATGTCAGAGCTTCAGAAGTATTATTCCGAGAACATTATAAACGAAATTAACGACAAACTAAGTAGGGTAATTGATGACGTATGCCTTGGACGAATAACATTCCAGCAAGGTCTGGATTCAATCGGAAACACTATTTTTCACGAAGATGCACGAAGCGCGGATTATTCTTCAGGACTTGGCGGTCGTGGTTGGCGCGTAGACAAACTCGGAAACGCTGAGTTTGAATCCGTGAGAATACGCTCGTTCTTGGAAGTCATCGAACTACTCATCAATCGCCAGCAGGCACAAGAGGGTGACACTGTATTTAGCGATAACGACCAAATCGACCGCGTTGACCGAGTAGTTGACGAAAACGACGGAAGTGTGTCGTACATACTTTCCATCAAAGAAAAGTGGGACGGATATGTTACGTCGCAGATGTATGGCAACATTCTAAAGGGTGTAATAAATACACTTGCAGCCAAGCAGTCTGGTGTTAGCGATGAAAGCGGTTCAAGCCAAGGTCAGGGGTCTGATGATGGCGGAAACGAGTTCTATACGTCGTGGATGCACGTTGTTGGAACAAACGCTACAGAGCCGTCGTTAGGAGTCAATCAGATTCGCGTCGTTCTTTACGGAGATTCCGATGTTCCTTCACAAAAGAATTTCGCGCCTTGCGAACTGATGGTTATTGCGCGTCGCGGTTGTATCAACTACGCAACACCTTCGTCACCACAAAGTGTAAAAGACAGCATCGAACGCAGACAGAGATTCTTTGAGATAAGTGTTACTGAAGGTCGTGTTACAAAGTACACAAACGTAGACAGACCTGTTATCCAAAACGGAAGCTACGGAGTGACTATCGGTGAGCTGCCTGACTTTGTTAAGAGGTATGCCGCAGTTAGCCGCGTTCTTGCACAAGTAGGCGAACACACCGATTGGCTATACGCACAAGGCATCGTGGTCGGCAATATGATTAAGATTGACCGCGAAGGTAATCTCGAAGTCAATTATGTTGACTGTGGCGCGTGGGTTGACGGCAGTCAGATACAAGAACCTACGCCGCGTCACGGTGTCTATTACTACAATACATGGAACGAGACGGCACAACAACAGGAAACACATGATGTATGGCACAACAACGCGAAATGGCGTTGCCTACAGAACCAACCTGTAACCGTAGGAGGCGTTACGACTTACTATGAGCCGTCAGACGCTAATAGCGAGTATTGGTTGAAGCTTGAGGAAGGCGCAATGGGGGACAGCCCCGTTTACGTTTACAGTAACAACGAGAACGACAGCGTAGGTTTGACGTATAGCGGAATGGTTGACGGCAACCAAACGATAACATCAAACGTTTACGCATATCGTGGTTCTGATGCAATACAATCTTTCCAAGTACACGTTTACGACGGAACTGAAAGTTCTGCTAACGAGTATTCGGCTGGTGTCGAGAAGAACGGTGTTACCGTATCATGGAGAATAGGAGTTGGTGTGGTCGGGTTTAGTATGTTATTTAGAAACGGATATGACTTTTCGCAAATATCGAAGAAAGTTTTCTTGGTCAAAATAATTGCAGGGAGCGATGTTCGTTATGTAAGAATTAATGTAAATCTTGTAAAAGCAGCCAAGGACGGAGACCATGCGGTTTTATGGAAGGTTGTGACGAACTACACAGAAGTCGTAAAGAAGAAAGATGGTTCTTATGTTCCTTCCCAATCAATATCTTGTTTGGTGGTGAAATCAGTTGGTGGGCAAACGTCTTACCCGTCATCTGGATTTACACTCCAAAAAAGCCTAAACGGAGGAGAATGGACTACCATCGCAACATCTAACACAACAAACCCGTCTGACATAACAACAAACCTAAGATATAGGGTTCTTGTAGACCAAATTGAAATGGACTTACAAACCGTTAGTCTTGTTTCAGACGGAGAAGATGGAACTTCGCCTTATTTTGCAGACCTTGACAATGAAATGGATTCCGTGCCTTGTACTAATTCAGGCGTTCCGACATCGGCATACGACCAAACACTCAATGTTGGTTTGTGGCATGGTTCTAATCAGATGTCTATTTCATCAATGTCGTACAAGGTCAACAATGGTACTACATATAGCGATTCTCGCACAATAGACGGAATTACAGTAACGCCGAGTCCTGAAAACAAGACTATTCGCATACAAGTTGCGAATAGTACTACTACTACGTTGGCAGAACATAACGACATCGAGATAATTGTTGAAGGAAGCGGTAGTGTTAGCAAGGAACTACACTTTACGCTCAATGGAGTACGCGCAGGTTCTAACGGCGAAAACGCGGTTATCTACAACTTGAAACCAAGTCCAGATTCAATCAATGTAGCAAGAGAAGATAATGGAAGTTACGCCCCATCAAGTGCGTCTATTAAGTGTGGGTATGTCAAGAATGACGGCGGTGTAATGACAGAATCGCCTACTGCCTATGGATTGATAGATAACACATACAGGGTTTATTTTAGAATAAAATCAAGGTCAACTCATGCGTGGAGTGAAAATTACGGTCTGTGTACGGCAGCAGTTGGTGGGCAAACTCGTTCGGTTGAGGCTGTAGAGTTCGTTTTATGTTCGAGAAAAGATGGTGTTGCAAACTTTGATTCGCCAATATCAGAAGCAACGTTATCATCAAACTACAACATAATTGACCGAGAAACTGTCTTAATCGTCGCAGACGGAATGAAAGGTAACGACGGAGATGGCTCTACAACTGCTTACGCAACCCCATCACAGATTACAGTACAGTGCGATGGCAGCGGCAGCGTTGTCAGCCAATCGGACAATCCCGTAGATTTTTCATTAAAGGTTGGGGGCGAAACTGCGACTATTACAGAGGTCACTTATGGAACATTACCAAACGGCGTTAGCATCATCGGTAGTTCTGGAACATCAAGAACAATCCGTATAACTACAAGCGCAACTGCTTCGTCGATGTCTAACGGTGTTACGTTTACTGTCACAGGCACTTATGACGGAGAAACTTTCTCTGCTCCAGTAACCGTAGCTCTTATAGGAACTAAACAAGGAGATACTGTGTGGAATCAGACGGCATACAAGTATTTCATGGACGGCGAGACGCTTGACAAGCCGACAAAAACAAGTGGAATAACGCCTGCGACAACGGACTTTTATAACGATTGGTATTCGACACCACAAAATACTAAGTCTGTCACAAAAAATACTTATGTCAATAATTCTGGGTTAAATACAGATATTGGCGATATGAGCGTGTGGCGTGATTTGGTCTCAACTGACGAAGAGTATGGTGTTTATGGGGCAGGATGGCGTGTTGCAAGGGGAAACCAGTCTGATTCTTCCAACTCAAAACATGTTATTGATAAAGTGTGTTTTACACCGACATCTAATAACGAGTATTTTGTTTTGTATATTGCCGCAGACGCTGAAATGGGCTACGATGGTGTGTTTGTTAGCGACATCAACCCATCAAGCTATAGTGAATCAAATTGGGACGTTTCTTCTTTGTCAACACACAATCGTACGGCAAATAGTGTACTTAAAATTGTAATCAACGTTACTAACAAAAAGAATACGTTGTGTTGGTTTTACATTACATACAAGAAAGATGAAAGCGGATATGCTGGTAACGATAGCGGATATTATAAACTCGAAAAAAGCATTGGATTTTCCGTATATTCTTCTTTTGCAACGATACAAAACGGCTCTGTGGTAGGAACTTGGTCTAATGCTGAAAAATGGCAGGGTTCTGACGGAAAGATGGGGCGTAGCTACTATTGTGCAACAGAGTTCGACAAAAATAATACAACAGACGTATTTGTCGTAAGTAATGCCCAAGCACCTTATTTCAAGACAAGCGAAAATAGCTACTATGTTTTTAATTACAACGCAAATGGTGGCTACACGATGGCTCAGATGTGGTCTATAAGTAATGGCTCGTTCAACAATGAACCTTGGGAGGTTATGACCAACGACTTTAAGTACCTGATTACAGAAGCCGTTTTTGGAGAATACGCGCATTTCGGTGCAAACATCATCAATGCTGACTACAGATATTCGCAGTACGGCTTTATGCGAGGTTTTGGCGAAATTAAGGCGAATATATCTGATTCGTCTCAATACAAGAACATAGACCCAAACGACCCATTCGGAATAGAAGAATTTTTGGACGATTCGAGAAAAATAAGAAACGAAAGTTTTGTTGACTATGAAATGTTAACTCCTAACCATTACTCTATAGTCGGATGCCTGATAGAATTTTCATCATCTTCATCTTCGTCGTATGGTCATAGTATATATCAGAGTGGCGATGCTTATTTTAGGTATAAGACAAAATCTGCTACACAATGGGGTTCTTGGATTGCTTTCGGGTCAGGCTCATATAGTTTCGCAATTTCAAACAACAAAAACGATACATCGTCGTCTACGAGTAGCTTTAGTTGGCAGACATATCCTCCAATGCCGACTGCATCGCAACCGTATTTGTGGTTAAAGACAGGTTCTTCGTCGTGTATGCGCGTGTCATCAAAAGTAGCAAACTTTACGCTTGAAAAAAACGAATGGTATACGATTGAGATTGGTGCCGAATACGCAGACTCTATGAATCTGAATGTCCGTATCGGAAACAATACAAGAGGAAGATACATCGTATTATTATCCAACATGAAAAAGTACGAACTTACTGATAATGATAGAACAATCGTATGTTACGCCATATTCAAATATGAAGGTGTTACAATCAACGATGCAAATGTTTGGTTAAGTTCGTTTGACGGGTACGTGAACTTTGTTGCAGTATATAAAGCTCAATTTGTTCCGTACCTTTGCGAAGACTTGAAAGTTGGAAAACTTGTGGTCAACGATATTGTAGCAAGGGGAGAGTTGCACGGGGAATCTTTGTACTTCAAACATGCAATTGCGTTTCATAGAGTATACGTACATGACGAATCAATCCTATCTATCCCACATGCTCACGACAACGAAATAACAACAATTGTATTACCATCTCCGACTGAATCAAACGGAAGAGTAATTGAGGTTTATAGCGGTCTTGAAGATAATCAAAATTGGTCTCCAACATGGGATGGGGCTTCGTCTGGCGATTACTTTCGTTCGTTCGTTTGTAATACTGGCGGAGTTGGTGCTGGTGGAACTTGGGATGCTACTTACGTAAAGTTCTGGAGTGACGGCGATTATTGGTACGTACTAAAGGCTGAGAGGGCTGTTTATGATTATGACAACGATAGACATCTCATTCAATTGATAAGCAAGACACATTAACTCAAATAGTACGAACATTAAGCCCTGCCATTAACATGGTGGGGCTTTTGTTGTGATATACACATATTTCAACGGACTTAATTTTGATAAAAAAAATAAAAACAACAACAAAAACACACCATAAAACGTTAATATTCAGCAACTTAAAAATTGTATATGGACTTGAAAAAGTTCTCTATTGTTTAATCCTTTTTGAATTGTATCTTTGCAACGACAATTGATGCGCGTCTTGTCATAAACAGAGTAACAACAATTTAAAAAGGATTTTATTATGGCAGAAATCTATCAACTCCCTGACAATCAGGGCAACAACGGAGGATTTGGCAACATTCCGTTCTCTATTCCCATCGGTGGTTTTGGTATGGGTGGCGGTCTTTTTGGCGGCAATTACGGTATGAACGGGATTGCTGACTTGTTTGGACTGGCTATCATTGCTTCAATGTTCGGCTGGAACAATGGCGGATTTGGCAATGGAGGCTTTGGCGGAGGCAACTCAGGCGCGGCTTTCCTCGCTAATCAGCTCTCGAACGATTCGGGTCGTGAACTTATCATGAACGCTATCACCAACCAAGGCGAGGCTTCACGCACGGCTATTCAGACACTTAGCACTATGCTCGGACAGGATTTCAATCTCGTAAACAGCGCTGTCAACAATGTGCAGTCGGCTCTTAGCAACCTTGCTTTGCAGCAGGCAGTAAGCGTTCCTCAGATTATCAACTCTATTCAGACTGGCGATGCAAGCATCATTAGCGCATTCCAGAAGTGTTGCTGCGACCAACAGCTTGCCACTTGTCAGCAGACCAACACCTTGCAGAATGCTATCAATGGTGTAGGCAACAAGGTTGATGCCAAGGCTGCTGCCGACCAGTTGGCTATGTGTCAGCAGACATACGCCCTGACAGACAACATGAACCGCAACTTCCTCGCTATTGACAACAAGCTTGATGCTATGGAGTCAAGTCGCAAAGACCGTGAAATTACCGCTTTGACTGCCGAGGTTGCATCCTTGAAGTCTCAGAACTTTACCACTGGTGTTGTTCAGCAGGCGGTTGCACCTATCCTTGGTCAGCTTGCAGGCATTCAGAACGAGGTTGACGACATTAAGAACAAGATGCCAAACACTGTTCCTGTTCAGTACCCCAACTTGCAGGTAGTCAACTCTACTCCATACATGGGTGGTTTCTACGGCAACGGTTTTGGTAATCAGATTGTGTTCTAAGTAGGCGAAAGGAGGTAACGTATGACGTGTTGTAATAACATAACTACGAATGCAGGTGGTATCGCCTACCTACCGTCAACAAATGTTACGGTTGGAACAGAGTCAGTCGATATTGCATTAGGATTCCGTCGTATTCAGCCAGTAGGCTACTTTACGGTACGGCTCTCCGATGCGATACCAGCAGGAACAACAACCACACTTCCAGTAACCCTTACCTTAAACGGTACTACAAGAGCGTTGACACTGTTTGACGGGACTCCCGTTACAGTCGCGGAATTGATTGGTGGTACAGGTGTGTTCCTTGTATTTAATAACCGTTTCGACGGCATACTACAACTGATGTCGCGTACAACCGTTTAATTTAGTGTTTAACAATCAAAAGTAATTAACAATGGATATACAGAATCTTGGCATAGGAAGTCCGTTCTATGTATTGAGAAAGGGAGAAAAGCCTGTCTTGGAAACGGGTGTAGTGAAAACAAAGTCACAACCGAGGGCTAAGTTCCCAACGCAAACGCCAAACATTATGCAGGGTATGCAGATGCAGCAGGTGATTGATGTCACCGTGACAATCAACGGAAAGGATGAGGTGTTTTCCGAAATACCCATCAACGTTGAAATAGCGGCTCGTGGTAATGATACATTTACTGGCAGTCGAGAGGCTATGCTACAAGCGGTTGACGCAATGTTGCAGACTTCAAAGAAAGCCATCGAGCAAGTTCCGTACCACAAATCAGTTATTGCCGAATCAGAAAAGATGCTTGAGGTGTTGAATCCTCAGTATGCAGAAAACAAGAAACAGGCAAGAACAATCAGCGACCTTGAACGTCGTCAGGCTGACACGGACAAGAAACTTGACACAATCCTTGGAATCTTGCAGAAGTTGGATTCTCCTGCGCCAAGTTCTGTTTAATCCTTAAAACCGAATAGATTATGTCTGGATGGATATTTATTGACAAAGAGGACGAACAGGGCAAGCAGCAGATGCGCTCTAACATGCGTTCAATGATGCGTGGTGGCTATCGCAACTATGGTAGTTCAAGTGCTAATATGCGTGGAGACTACAGTGAAGGCTATCGCATGGGCTACAAACACGGATGGGAAGATAAGGAGGACGATTGGATGGACGAAGACGAACATTACCGTCGCCGCAGAGACAGCCGTGGGCGTTTTGTGTGATTGTAGAGGGATTGGATTGGTGGATATATAATTCTGCCAATCCTTTCCAATGTTTAATAAAATGGAATAAATTGGAAAGAATTATGAAACATTATATAAGTGAAAGCCGTGCTATTTACGAGGATGAATATCACGGAATGTTTTCAAAAAGGCTTGCTGAGTGGGCTATTAGCAAAATGGAGACCGAGGACAAAACCACTGGTATGATGAAAAAGATTGTGCCGAGAAAACTTGAAGATGTAAAGGAAGTCTTGAAAGAAAACAAGGTTGAATTGCCAGACGAGTTTTGTTACACGGCTTGGTATCTTTTCAACATGGCGGTTGCTGATTATCCCAAGACCTGCAAAACAGACGAACAGCGTGCATCTTTTGTTGAGGAAACACTATGCGACCCAGATGGAATGCCAGAGAATACGTTGGATTGCTTTGTAACCAAGATGTGTAACGCAGGTGTTCCTATCTATTGGGAGGATATGTTATGAAACAAGCGTATTTAAAATTCCCAGACAACGAATGGGGAGTTGTCGTGGTCTATGATTTTGATACATTGTTTGAACATGATGTGTTAGTTGAGCAAATGCGTAGCTTTGGTATGTCAATAAGGAATGCCGAAAAAGCCTTGCAAATACTATCCAACTACAACACTGGTATGGCGGTAAGTAATGAGACATTAAAGATGTCTGCTATCTACATAAGTGATGCAACAAGTCCAAGTCAATTCTGGGATTCATGCGCCCATGAGCTTGCTCATGTTGTGACAGCCATCATAGACGCTTACGACGTGCCTTATTACTCCGAGGATGCAGCATACTTGTCTGGGTTTCTAATGCGCCAACTTGTAGAGGAAATTGGAGAACCTTGCCGTTAATAAATAAAAACAAACAAAATTATGGAAAGAGAAAAGCTTTTGGAAGAGTACAAGGTAACACTTGAAAGCCTTGTGTCAAAGACGGAGTTTATTTACAGTGAAGAGTTTTACAAACTTGACGAGTTTGAAAAGCAAAAGTACAGCAAGGACAAGATAACCACCGAGGCACATTTGAGTACGTTGTGTGAATTGCTTTGGGGAAAGAAGATGCAGTTTGACAATGGTCTTGGTAGTATGTTTGCACTTGGCATTCTTAGCTCTATGTTCGGTGGTGGGTTTGGAACAATGCCACCAATGCCAAAATTGGAAGAAAAGGATTTTGAAACCGAAATTGAAAATAAAGCCGAATAAGCGCGTTTCTTCTGTTCGGTGGGCAACTATCAAGAAAAGTGCAAGAGAAGCCGTTAGAACCAACGCAAAGTGGCAAAAACGGCTTTCTTTTGTTATTTACTATCCTTGTGCTCTTTTACCCATCGCCAAATCTTATTCATTTCCTTATCTAAATTGGTGTCGGCAAATCGTGGATAGTTAATTTCTCTTTTGCTTAACATCATTATGTGTAAAGCACAGATAAACCCTTCATAGGAATCTATCATCTGTTGCATTCCCGCAACTTCTTTTACTTCGTTGTCATTTAACCTTTCCATCTAAATCACGATTTAACCGTTTGTAACTAAACTTTAATTTCTTGATGTCCCAACCATGCTTGCACATGTTGGTCTTGAAACGTTTCTTAACCTTCCGTGGTAAACGGTATCTTTTGCCTGCAATCTTCTTGTACATCTTGCCTACCGACCTAAATTCTTTTTGTTCCATAATCTTGTTATTTTATCCAATAGTAGCATCCTAAATAATCATAACGCAAGTGTTTTACGGGCTTTCCGTCAATCATAGCAACTTGTTTCTTTTGCCATTTCTTTTTCTTTCGTGGCACTCTTGTATAAAGTAACTTGCGAATGTTACATTTGGCAGAATCAATTTCAAATGACAAAGAACTTGTAAAAGATGTTGGGTAGTATTTTACGTCAATAGGTTCTTCCAACGGTTCAAACTCAAAGCCATCCGATTCTGCAACACATTCAATTTCTTTCAGTTCACCACCGTCAACAGGTTTATAAAAGATTTTTACGTTCTTCTGTTCCATAAGCCTTATAACTCCATAACCATTTCCACCTCATTTTCGTCTCTTGAAAGCTCCTTAAATCCAAGACGCTCGTACCATTCACGTAGCCAGATGTTCTTTGCATCAACGTGCAGGCGAGCAAAGGTCATGTTTTGCGTTCTACATTCTGCTATAGCCAATTGCATCATATCGTTTCCAACACCTTTCTTTCGAGAACTTTCAACAACGGAAAGGTCACAAATGTACCCTGCCTTGGGGAAAGATTTCTCATCAAACTTAACACAAACCATTGCCGTACCATCGCCTTTTACTATATCAACACTTGTTCCCCACCACCACGAATTAGGATGTACAATTACTTTTGTTTCCATAAGCGTTAAAGTTTAGAGATGTCCTAAGTTTGGAAAATAACGTCTTTGGCTTTCATCCCATTTTGCCACACAGCCACAGAACTCACAACGAAAGTCCAGCCCCTCGACTGCATATCCTTCTCTGTTGCACTGAGGGCATAAAATATTAAACTTGGCGGGTATCGTTATCCAATGGCGTTGAAAACTATCGCCCGAATCAAGAGACCCATTTTCGTACATCATTTTTAGGATACTGGTGATGTCTTTGACAGAACTCTCCGAGAGGTCTAATGTCCTGTCTCTCAATAAGTTATTGAGGATTTTCTGCACATCAGCGCCCGTAAAATGAAATTCTTCGAGTGAACTTGCTTGCTCTTGAATATCCCTTTGATATTCCGTCTCTAAGTATTCTTTCAAGTGAACACAGTTTTGTGTTTCAAGCAGAGTTTCTGCTTTCTTTTGAAATTGCGCTAAATACTCTTCCTCGTCTTCGGACGGCACGTTTCTTTTAAACTCAGCCGTATCGAACACACTCGCGTATGCAACTCGAATATCTTCTTCAAGAACCACTTGGAGTACGAATAAATACTCCTGTAGTGTAAAATCTACAAGCCTTACATGTAGGGCATTCTGTGTATCTCTATAGTTCAGCATATCTATATTATTTAGTCTGTTATCTCAATTTCCCATCTATATAGGGCATCATAAACGTGCTTTGTTATAAGTCCTTTTGTGTAATATTCATTAGCAACCTCTTTGATATACTCTTCTCTTGCTTGTTTATAGGCATTAAACGCATCTTTTTCATTATCAAAAGAACCAATTTTAACAACTTCTCCATATTTACTCATTCTTGCATAGTATCTTTTGCAATAATACGTTACACCTATTGGTGTGTCTCCGTTCTTTGTGTTTCGTTTTGCACCTCCGTTCAAAATAAGAGTGTTTATAAATGGTGGCACAAAGCAACACGTCTCTGGAGAATAAACCTTATTCCCTTTCACAAGAATATCTTTGTCCAACTGATAACCTTCTTTGTATTCCTCTTTGTGTTTATCAAACCATTTATGAAACACACTAAAACGTTTCCATTCCTCGCAAACACAACAGTCTATATAAGTACATTTTGTGTTTTTGTATTTATCATCATAGCATCTACGCAGCATATCAAACCACATGCGGTAAATATGTAGTGTTTCCCCGTCTTCTTTACTACAAATATCTTCGTCAAAAACACCAACTCCAAACACAAGAGAGCGGGAACGCATGTTTGGTTTACCCTTTTTTATTAGACCGACTTTTCTGTAGCCACAAGCAGGACATCCTTGTCCAATTTTATGCGCATGGGGTGTTTGTGGAAATACAAGCCCACAAGTGTTACATTTAATTTGTACATTGTGGTGCGTGTCAATATAGTTTTCTTCTGTGATTAAAGAATAATCGTAGTCTCTTCCGTGTACTTCCAGAAACCCTTTTACAACTTCGTCTAAAGATAATTTTCTTCCCATATTTCGCTGATGTTAAGTTACTGCTGATGAAATTGAAACGTGGAAGAGGCATCAGCTCCCTCTTGTCAGTGGTCAATTACCTCCACCTATCCACGTTGCAAAGTTACGAAATTGTTTTGAATCCACAAAGAAAATCAGAAACTTCCTTTGTCAAAATCAAACAATTCTTCTTTATCAACAGTCAAAAGTGTTGGCTGTAAAGGCTTGTTAAAAGTAAGCATCGAGTGCCACACTTTTCTTGTAAACACCAACTTGATTACTTCTTTCCAAGATAACTTCCAACAAGTTACAACTGTGCCATCATCAAACTTCAATGCTGGCAATGGTATATACTCTGGTTGGTCTTTTCCGTAGACCACGTTTTGTTCTTTAAACTCTATTGGTTTCATGATTTTCTAATTATATCAATTGAACGTATTCCGTTGTAGTCAATAAGACGAGAGTATGGATAGTTTACTACCTTTGCATATTCTGGCTGTGGGTCAAAAACGATGTTGAAATTGATGTCGCACAACACGCTATGCAGGTGGTCAATAGGGTGTTCATTCGGATTTGTGTACTTTGGCGAATACACGGACGCAAGGAATAATCCGTTAATACCCATGTCTGGTGTCAAAACATTAAATGTGCATTCGTCGGCTGGCCATACTTTTTCCCATACATTACATGTCGGGTCTTCAAGGAAAGCAACTCTTGGATTGTATAATTCTTTGCCTGAATAGTCATATCCATGTTCCTTAAAGAACTTCTGCGCTTCAAGTAGCCAATTTTCGCCAAACTCTATAAAGTGAGGTACTTCCTCGTATTCCAAGTCAAGCATGCTTGCAATGGCACACTTGTAGCAATCACCGTGTCTTGGGTCGTCAATTCGCTGATATATTTTCTTCATATCTTACAAGTTTTTCTTTCTATGTAATGTATTTTACTCATAGCTCTTCAAATTCCGTTTCAAGTTTGTTAATCTTTCCCTTAATGTGTTCGCGCACTATGCACCAAATTTCCGTAGCCAAATCATCCCTTGTTTTCATGCTACGAGTGATGTCGCGTCCAATATCAGAATACCCCGTCTTAACAATAATCTCCAAACCGCATGACGGAGAACCATCTTCTGTGCTGTCAAGTAGTTCGTTAAGATAACTAATCTCGTTTCTTAGTTTGTTTGCTTTATTGTAATATTCTATTCTCATATCTTACAAGTTTTTACGTCGTGCATATTCAGCGATGAGAAGTCCATCAAAGTCGCTGTGCTTAAAGTCTACAAGTTGCGGAAACAATCTTTTGCCAATATCCTTGCTTGCTTTCTTTTGCTCGTCAGCACCCTTGATGCCCTTTGGCAAAAGTTCACGTTGCCATTCCTTGCTGTCTATGAATTGATGTGGAACACCCAATACCTCAAGAATGATAAGTTGTGCCTCCCAACAACGGATAGCGGACATTGATGCCTTCCAACGTGTAGGGTTAATCATGGGACGCTCACATACAACATGAATGTCGTTCTTGTTGAATTGGTTGAATATTGCCATAAAGCCTTCGCAATCCAAACGACTGACAAGATTTTTTGCCTTGGTAAAATCCTGTTCTTTCTTTACGGGAGTATGATAAATTTGCGGCTGAATATCATCACCGACAACGCCAATAGTTCCAGTAACTCCATTGTCTATACCAATATATACCTTACTCATTATATTACATCCAAATATTTAGTACATTTCAATCCTACCAACTCCATATTTTCCATGCCTTGCCTTATATACTGGTCAATTGATTTGTGCGCCTCGTTGATGTCATGAGCATGCAAGGCTACCGAGTATTGTGTTTCTGTTGTTTCGTCTTTGTCCGCATCATAGAACCTATCAATGATTGTGGCAAAGTAAATCTTGCATTCTGTGTCACCTTGTGGTGCTTCATTGATAATTTCCTTTAACTTGGAAATCTTGATAGTGGCAACTTCAAAGCCAGTTGTACTGCCAAATTCTTCGTAGAGTTTGCTTTCTACTTCACCAAAAAGTTCGGCATTCTCCACCAAGTATTTACTTGTTAATGTTTTGTCGTTGCCATTCTTGTCAACGGTCGTCGTTTTGATTGATGTCTCGAAAATCATAGTCTACTCTTTTTTGATTGTTAGTTCAACATTCTTTGGTATTGTAATAGTTATTGGAACTTGTGGCTCAAACACCATCTCGTTCTGCAATTTTATGATACGCTTTATGATAGTCCACCGCTTGCGCCATATAGGTTGCTGTTCAATTAGTGTGTACATTTTGTTCACGCTCGATGCAACGCCAACCTTTGTAAAAGTCTTGCCATACACGCTACCAGTAAGTTTGCCTATCTTTTCGTAGGTCTCGTTAGTCATATAGCGATAAGCATAGAAAAACAGCCACCTTGCCTGTGCAACATCAAGGTCATTGCAAGAGGAAAACATTTTTTCTTTGTCAACACTACATAACGATGCGACAAAATCCGCGAGGTACGTTCTTATTCGCCCATCGTAGTTTGATAGAGTATCACAAACGCGCTGTATAGTTTCACTTTCGTTCTCTGTAAGTTTTTGTATAATCTCTTCTTCTTTCATTTGTTCTTCTTTGATTCATTTATACTATTTATGATTGTTTGTTGCGACATAGGTAATCGTTCGACAAAAAGGTTAAGTCGTTGTTTGTCGTTACCAAACACTCTGTCCCACACACCAACTATGGAATACTTGAAGTGCAAAAAGAAAAACTCGCCTTTATATGCAACGGCATCGTTCTCAATCTGCTTCTTTAGGTAAGCTTCCCATTGTGGCTTCGCTTCTCGTTCTTTGTATGTCTGGCTTTCAAAGTCGTAGTCAAGAACCTTTTTGCGTTTAAGCCACAGGTATTTCTTCTCACCCTCCTTAAAAAAAACACCGACTACATTCGGGAGCGTGACACCATCAATTGACACACGCCCCTCGAACGAGCCGTTCTTTTGTCGTTGGATATATCCGTTTGTGTAATCTTCAACCATTTACGGATTGTTCTATTAGTGACGACGAAAGCAAAGAAACGTATTCATCGCGAGAGTAAGTAGATGACGCATACACGATAGCACCTTTCACCGAGTCCTCCATTTCCATAACTATGCTGTCACCGTCTATGTTCTTGAATAACTCCATGAGGTCTGAACACTTAAATCCTATACGGAGTTCAGTGTCGCAATCACACTTCACGGTTTCACTTGCAGACTTTCCGAAAACAGCGTTATCGGCAGTTACCGTTACCTGACCTTGCTCAAAGAACATTACTACGAGATTGCTCATTTCGTCTGTCATTGGCATTACGCGCTTCAGTGCCTGCAATATTGAAACTTTGTCAATCGTAACGTTTATGGGTCTAATTCCGTTTGTTAAAGATTGGCAGTTAAAGAAAGTTCCCTCCAGTAGCCTTGCTGATAATTTGAAATTCGTATTGTTTACCGAAACCGCAGATTCTCCAAAAGAGATTTTTATATCGCCATCTACTGACGACAAAATTGATGACAATATAACAGATGGTTTCTTTGGCATTGTAAATTCAATGTGTACGTCGTGTTTCATACTGTTGTCGTTGTACACAGCCACCTTGTGTGTGTTTGTCGCAGAAGCCGTCATTCCGCTTTCGGAAAAAACAAAATGTATTCCGTTCATAATCGGCCTTATCGTACTATTGCCAACTGCAAATGAAGTCATTTCTATAGCTTTCATTATATTCTTTCCACCAACGATAACGCTTGATGGATTTTCGCTCTCCATATTAGGCATCGGAAAATCAGAAGCATTATCATACGGCATAGAGAAACTTCCATTCCCGTAGTCGCACAGCATCTGCTGAAATTCCTCGTCGATAGATATTGTAGCCTCTCTGTCATTTAGATTCTTAACCAATTCAAGAAGGTCGTGTGCATTGACGCAAAACCTTGAACAATCAAAATTCCCAAGAAGAGGACATTTGACGGACAGCCACACCTCAGAATCGCTTGTTGTAAGCAACATTACATTACCTTTGGTTTCCACCAACACGTCCGAGAGTATTGGTATTGCCGACTTGGTTGCGACAACCTTTGTTACTTGTTCGAGCTTTTTTGCAAGTTCGTTTGAATTAACTTTGATTTCCATGATAATTTGTATTGTTTCGTGAATTATATGTTATTATGTTGCAAATTTACTAAATTATTGGAACTTAACAAAACTTTTCGCTTACTTTTTAGCAAAAGTTAAGTTAAGAAAAGTTCATCCCAACACCATCTGTAACCACCACAGAAATTCCTTTCACCGTCACAAACCTTCCGTATGTTACGTCCGTGTAGTCCGAGTTTTTTTGCAGCAGCCTCACTTGATATGTACCAGTGTAGCCTGTTGCCGTATTCGTCCATCTGTATTACAGGCTGTGAATGCGTTGGCTTGCATCCTTTTAGCGGTCTGTGTGCGTTGGCTTGAAGTATGGATATTCTTCTTTTTGCATCATTTCCTTTAATACCTTGTTCTTCCCAAGACAATCCTTTATTCCAAGGTTGATTGCCTTTTTCAAATCGGCCACTTGTCTTGCGAACTGGTTCAAGGTGCAATGTATATGCAGAGTCGTTCATAACTTGTTTTCTTTTGAATAGTTTTTTAGAAATGCGGATGGTTCTATACCATTTTTCTTCATCCATTTCAGGCAATGTCTAATAACATTGCGCTGCTCTTGGTTTTTATGTGTTAATGAATAGTTGTGGTTTGCGAGTTTCATGTTTGTCGCGCCCAACCTTTTGATGTGTGCAAGCATCTTGCCGTGCTCGTTGTACATTCTCCTGTAGTCCTTGACGATGTACATTAGGTGTTGTTCCTCTGGGATAATCGGTTGTTCGATGTAAACCCTCCCTTCTTCGTCGTATAACATATTGTTTTTTATTTATTGATTAGTGTTTTAATTCCTTTTGTTGTCAGATACCCTGCAACTATTATGTTCGCAAGGCAGATGATGTAGATTGTTGTCGGTTCAAGTTCAAAGTCGAAGTAAGACTTTTCAAGTAAGTTGATACCTAAATAGAGGCAAGCGAGTTTGTTATAGACGCAGGTGCTTATCGCTATTGAAAGTACGCACAACACCAAAAGATGAGATATATTATACTCCAATTGATTCCCTATTACCCAAGAAATAGGTTTATAAAGATAAACACCATCCGCAAATTCCATGTAACTATTAGTGAATAATGCGTAAACATCTTCCATGTAAGACACACATACTATAAAGCACAAGACAAACGGAACAATCTTACCCAATCTTATTAGTGCTCTACGGAAAGCGTTAATCATTTACGTCTTATTTTAACCTTAAAGTTCGTCCCAGTATCTCGATACATTCTTGCAGGTGCTTTCGGCAGAGAGTCGTTCCTTACGCTGTCTTTCTTAACCACCTTTGCGCCAGTTTTGATACGAATCTTGCGCTTACGCTTTTTTGGTTTTGTTGCCATGATTCTTATTCTTTCGTTTTTTGCCCTTTTTAGCCTCGCTGACGGGTTTTTCTTCCTCTTGTGGTACAACTATACCCTCAATGTCTTTCTCCGCAACACGGACGACTTTTCCGTTGTCTGCCAAATAATACTCCCACCAAGAACCAGTAGGGTAGAACATATAGTGCGCCTCCTTGACGATGGCAATGTTTCCGTTGTACTTTACCCTCTCGCCGTCTTTAAACTTTCTCTTCTCCATATAAAATATTCAGGATTTGATTGTACTGATGTTGTGTAATACTTACCGCCGCGTGCTCCTTGCCAGCAATGTAGGCGAAACTTATCTTGTTGTCTTCATTCATATAGTGGAGGTGGATGGATTCGCACCATCGCCGCACGGTTTAGTCGCCGCCGCTCTACTCCTGAGCTACACCCCCAAAAGAATAGCCTACTACTTTCACAAGCCTCGGCTAAACGAAGTATTAACCTTAAAACATCGCAAATATAATTTTTACCTACAATTTTATTTCTTTTTACTTCCGCGAGCACGACGGTCGCCAGCCATGTCCGACTTTGAACCTCTATTCACACTCGACTTCTTGTAGACAATTCCGCGCTTTGTGTGGCTTGCATCCTTGCCTATACGTGATGCCTTGCCATACTTGCGGTCGTGTCTACGATTTATCGTCGTCAGTTCGGAGCGTTTCTTTCGCTGTGACGGCTTCTTGTTGTACTTGGCTTGGTAGGCTCTGTGCCTTGCCCTTGCCCTTGGGTGTGTCCTGTAAAATCGTGCTGTGCGTGATACCATATACTTTAGAATGTTTGTGTTGTATTGTTTTTATAATCTTCCATTGTGTCGTTTAATTCTTTCTTCAAAGCATCCAACTTTGTAAAATCGTGTCTTGGTGCGCCTTTGTGCCAAGCGTTTAGGTTAAGTATAGGAAGGTGGTATTCGGCACATTTAACACCGTAGTCTTGCCATTGTTCATACTCTTCGGATGTAACGCCATTATCTACGCAATACACAACGTCTTGCATGTTAAGGAAAATCCATCCGTCGCAATCGTACACACCGCCAACCTCAGAGCCTACCCAGTAGCCGTATTTGTTGTCAACACCCCAGAGAGTGAGAAGTGCCGCAACATAGTCGTTGCAAGCCTTCTCGTAGTTCTCTTTGAGTAGATTTATCTGAGCCTTGTTCATTAGCGATAATCTCCGTTTCCGTTAATCTTACCACGCTTTTGTCTTGATGACAGCTTTTCGTAGTTCATTTCGGCAATTTCTTGCAACGTGTAACCAAGGTCGTTTGCAAGCGTAGCACAATACCACATTACATCAGATAATTCCAACGCAATAGCCTTGCGCCTTTCATCGTCGAACACTTGGTTGTTGTCACGCAACACTTTTTTAACTTTGTCAGCAACTTCGCCAGCCTCACCAGTTAGACCAAGTGTAGGATAAATTATTTTCTTATCCTCTGGGTAAATTGCAGTTTCGAGTGCCCTCTGCTGATATTCGTTCAATCCTTTAATTTCCACCATTGACTTGCGCCTCCACCGCCAGCTCTTGTTCTTGTTCTTGGATAGCCTCAATATTAGCCTGTGCCATTTCCTCATCACTCATCTTATGGAAAATAACACACTCTTCAATGCCCTCAACAAAGTCCTGCATATTTTTGATAACCTCGCCGAAGAATTGTTTGTTAGTCATGTCTTCTTTCTTCTCTGAAAGCAACACGGCTTGGCGGGCAATGTTATGAAGATACATTTCGTACACAAGGAATGATTCGACCTCGTTTTCACCGATAGAGTACAAAGGCTGGAAACAGTTGAAAATCCACCAGTCGGTGTATGTGACAATGTTATAGTCGCTGTGGTCTTCTTTTTCTTTCAACACTTCAAGTAGCTTTGCAAACGAATACCCATCTTCTGTCTCGACGGCAACAATGTTCTCGTTGGCAATCTCAATCACTCGCTTGGTGTATAGGTATGGTCTTGAAATTCCCGATGACGTAAAGTTGTTAAAGACATGACGGTGAAATCCTGTAGCAATAATAGCGACATCTTCATTGGTGGTAAGACGTAAACCTTTATCAACAAAGAAGATACTCTGCGTGTTCTTTGTACGGTCAATATGAATCAGTGCATTTGCAATTCTTTTTTGCAGTTGCGCATTTGTTGGTTTCTTTTGTTCCATGATGTTTTATTTTGTTTTGTTTTGAAGTTCGCAGTAAATTGAATAAAGACGAAGTTTGATATTTTCTTCGGTTGTCGGTATGCGACCTTTTTGCTTGTTGCGAGACTGAAAGTTCTTCAACCATGCGACGGCCTGTTCCCTGTTCTCAATCTCTGGGAATATCCATTCAGGCAGGTTCTCCATAGGATTCTCTTCATTTGTGCCCTCGTTCTCAACCTCCTTTGCCTCGTCAAGAACCTGTCGAACTTTTTTCTTTGAATGTTCGTCCAAGTCCATATCCTTGATTTCGTCTTCGGAGGTCATATATGCAGGCACTACAAACACCTGCTTGATTTTCACAAAAGGTTCTATACCAAATACCTTTACGACGTTTGGCTTCTTGTCAACATCTGCGTCAAATGTACATACGCCGTATGATTCATTACCATCATGCATTTTCAATACGGCAACACCTTTTACAAATGACGATTTTCCATCCCATTCTTTTTTGGGAATACTTGGAATATCAAAGAACGTAATAATTTCTTTCTCGAATCTTATCATTGTACTTAATATAGTTAAGTTATTTATTTTTGCAAAGTTAAACAAAAAAAATACAAGCACCAAATATTTAACCTATTTTAAGCCCTCAAGTTCTTTTTGTGCATTAATGATTGCAAGCCCCTTTTCTGTTGGCAGTCCATCTTTGCCGAATGGAACTAAGACTTTTATTCTTTCATTTATCTTGTAGTACCTCCATCCGTTTTTGATACGTTCTCGTTCTTGCGCTTTGGCTTTCTTTAGTGCTTTTATGTCGTTTTCACTGACTGTGATTTTGTCGATAGTGTTATTTAGTGATGCCATAGTATGTAATTACTTTTTGTTGCGAACAATATACATGCTGCGTATTTCGTTCAATACATCTATGATATTGCCATTTAGCATTTTCTGTGGGCATACAAGACCGCCGTTGTGTGTTAGCCAGATTTCGCCCATATATTCCTGTATTTGATAGGTTTCTTTAGACTTGGCAAGAATGTTTTTTTCTCTTAGATTACCAAATTTTTCTTTTATTGTATTAAAAATATTTTCCATTGCTTCTTACTTTTTGTTATAAATAAAAGTTTCTGAATATACCGCCCTTGTTGACAAACGCCATAATCGGCACTTTGTAAAACTTTTTGTTTTGGTAATAATATGGAACGAGTTCTGTTCCGCAATCGACAAACATTTTGTTAAACTTTTCGTCAATAAGAACAAATCTCTTTTCCATGTGTACTTCTCTTTCAATACCGCTATGAGAATGTAGGTGATTTGTATTCGTGCTCATATATATATTTTTTAAGTAATTAGGTGGGGAATGTTTCACCCCACCTTTGTTAGTTGTTACTTGTTGTCTTTATTTTCTTCTGGTGCGTCGAAGTCGCTGAATTTTGCAGCGACATTAGCAGCTTTCTGCTCGTCAACAACTTCCTCTGGGTTATCAACATACTCCGCATCGAAAGCGTCTACATTCAATTCGCCAATATCATTTGAGTTAAGATTAACCTTTGATTGGTCGAACTTTAAGGCAGTCTGCATGGCTACAGACTTTGGTGCATACTTGTTAAGAAGGCTTTTCAACACCGTTTTCTTAGCCATTTGCCAAAAATCGGACTTCCAAGGACTGTCATATCCACTGCGATATGCCTGTGAGAAACGCTTGGCATGAGCCTCAATCTCTTCAAGTGGCCAATAGATAGTCTTGGAGTAACCGTTAATGAGGTCAAACCGTGCCATAACGCCAATAGGCTTCACCTTACCTTTTTCGTCAAGTTTAATACTGTCTTCGTCGAAGACATACTCTCCAGTGAACTTGTTTTTCTTTACAAGCTGACCGTCATACACAACCTCGTCAATGATATTACGGAACTCTCCGCTACGCATAGCAAGTTCAAGAATGCCTTTATAGCCAATTTGGAAACTACATACACCCTTGTATGGCACAAGATAAGCCATTCCCAATGTTGGGACAACGGGAAGGTCAAGCGTTGCTGCAACCATAGCAGACGACAGAATGCTCATTGGTTCTGCGTTACGCAATAGCTTATTGTTCTGCGACACACTGATTACACTACTGATGAACGAACTTGCTTTCTTTTCTGAACCAAGAACATCATTCATCTTCTTTACTACAGCACCGCTATTCATAAGCTGCTGCAATGTTTGTTGTTGTTTTACCACTTCGTTTGCCATAATCTTAAATTTTTATTCGTTGTTATCTTTCTTTGTTTTAATTGTAATTTTAACGTATGCACCTTTGGCTATACGCTTTTCGTATTCCTTGCGCAACTTCTTTTCCTTGCGAGGATGCTTTGCTGCAAGGTCGGACAGATACTTCTTTGAGTCGAACGACACCTGCTCTGTTGCGCCTACAAGCGTGATATTCCAAGCCTCATTCTTGATTGATTTGATGTTTTGCTTCAACATAAAGTCACAAAGTTTGCGCTTAAACTCGTCAACCTTTGACTCTCGCTCCTTGATTTGCGCAAGAATACCAGTAACCGTATCAAACTCTGCCTTGACCTTTTCGGGCAAGTACACGCTATCAATCTCTTCATCTTCTGTGTAGTAGTCGAATGTAGAAGAGAACTCACTTATAATAGTCATTGCCTTGTCGATGTCAAACAAATTCTTTGGTATTCTCAGACGATGAATCGAAAGCAGGTCTGGGTCAAACACAAACTCGTCGTCAATGTTGACATTTGATGTGTTGTAGTGGCAGAGATACATTTCAACTTTCCACCCTTCTCCCTTTGCCTTGACAATCTCGTTTGCAAGCGTCCACTCAATGAACAACTGATTAAGATACGTGTCGCGGGTCTGTTGAGGATTGAACTTTGTTGCTTTACACTCGAAGGTTTTTAGCACCTTCTTCGCGTCGTCAAACAGAACAAAGTCTGGATGGCAGATAAGTCTTACTCCGTCCTTGCTGTACTTGCCAGAAATCCACAGTGGGTTTGATTGGTAACGACCGTCAATCTCTTGCAGGTGGCTATAGATACTTTGTTCGATAAAGTCACCATACCGCATTACACGGGTTGTGATGTCTTCTTTTTCGATAAGTCCCTTCATCACGGCCAAGCGTTTTCTTGCGCTATTTGGTACATAACCAATGTTTGCAACTTGAGCTAACAGGTTGCCATCAGAGCCACCAAGCGACCCAAGTCTTGTGTTTCGGATTTCGTCTTTGTAGTTCTCCATAATTTATTTATTTTTCGTTGTTTAATTTATCGATTAATGAATATATCCACCTCCCCAGAGTAATCAGTATTATGAACGGAACTGTCGCCCATACTATCAAAGCTGCGCTCATAAATTTATTTTTGATTCCGTCATCGCGTTGCACAAGCGTTCCGTACCCAATGAATACAAGTGCTACATAAATAAAAAATAGAATAATTGTTGTTGTCATAATCAATCTGCTTTATTTTTAACGATATAACATTCGTGGGCATTAACAGCGTTTACTCGGAGTGCCTTCCCGTTCACTTCATCAGGGAATGATGTTATGAAGCCGAAAATCACGCAGTAATTTCCAGTGTGAGCCTTAACCCTGCGCAGATAGTCTATAACTACCTTACGGAAACACATTATGTGCAGCACTTGGTCTTGGTTGTTCTCAGTGCTGTTCTGCGTCTGTCTGGCCTGTAGTTCAAGCGAGAAGTAAATATACGTCTCGCCATTTTTGGTTTTGCCTTCCTTAAAAGCACCACCAATGCGTCCTACAAGTATTAATTGGTTTCTATCTGCCATTTTTATCCTTTTGTTTTACTTTGCAAAGTTACTAAATAATCCACTATATTCCACTTTTTGTTTGCAAACATTAATATAATAAAAGTTAATCACGGTTTACCTTATACAATTCGCGTATATCATCAATTTCTCTAAAATTTTTCTGCCTTGCTCATATCTTTATTTGTTTAATTTCACTTCGTTGTAATCTTTTTTTTCAAGCGCATTTCTTGTCAAATGTTCCATAAGATAAGTAAATGCCTCATTACTGCCATTTGATTCATAATCCACACGGCAAAGGTCAAGTATCCAGAAGGTAGCGTGCATCAATTCATGTATTAACGCTGCTGTTTCTTTTGGAGTTTTTGGCATCTTAGGAATTAGAACTACTCCTGTACCTCCTAACGAATCCCAATTAAATGATGCCATTCCAATAGTGTCTTCGGTAAGTCCAAGTGCCATCTCAACAAATTGCTTTTCCTCATCATAGGTATAAGTAGCCTTAACCCATGACTTAAATTCATCAAGAGTACCTATAAAGACATATATACATCGTTTATAAATATCTACTGGTATATATTTTACTTTTGCCTTACTCATAGTTCAATCTTTCTTAATTACGATTGCTTTTATTTTATCGCCCACCTTGTAGTCAAGACGGCTTATGTTACCCGTAGTTACCGCTTTCAACTTACTTCGTGCTTGCGTTTCATAAATCTTACCATCAATGGCATCCTTCATCATCTTATCTTTCTGCAACCTCATTCCATACTCGATAGCATCCAAGAATGTAGGCATACAGTTGTGCTTGGCGATGTGGCTATCAATAAACCCAGTCTCCAATTCGTACTGCTCTTTGGTTAGGCTGTTACATTGTGCAAGCCTGTTCTTTTCCATTTGCTGCTTCATTTCAGCCTTGCCTATTTCGATACCTTCCATACGAGCAATATAAAGGAGAGCGTTATTGTCAAGAGCTTCTGCATCTTTCTGTTTCTGCCACTCGGCAAAATGACGGGCAAGGCATAACACAGGGCTTTCACTTTCAGCAAATTCTTTCGTTTGAATGAATCTTTGGGCTTCTTCCTCTAAGTCATCGCCTTGTGCATCTTTCAAAGATGAAGTCCGAAGCAGTTGCCGCTGTGTATCTTGCCACCACATTTTTAACAAAAGAAGTATTCTATTAAACACCTTTTTGTTCTCCATACTGCCAAGTATCTTTTGTAACTCGGCATCTCTTTTGCGTATTGTATCTTTTATTGTCATATCTTTATAGTTTAAGTAAGTCATCAAGGAATGCCCACTGCTTTATAATACGATGATTAATACTCGTATAAAAGCCGACGTAACATTCATTTTCGTGCCCTATGGCAATTATGCGATGTGTGCCATCTGGTTGCTTACGATAGGGGCTTTTCCACACCGAGGATGCAGGTTCTTCTGAGTTGATGATTTTCTCCACATCATCAAGGGCGTTGTTGTATCCAACGTCGTATTCCTCCCTGTCAAGGTAGTGCTTTCTAAGGGCCTCTACCTCGGCTCTTACTTTCTGTAACTTATCCATATTTACACCTCCATCTTTACATAATACTTAACAGAATCCCATGTTTCCCGTTTCAATTCAATCTCGCAAGAGCCGTCGCTAATCCAATGATATGACTGCTGACTATTGCGCACGATTTCTTTCTTGAACATATCGCAGCAAGTACATCTTACGATACCTCTGTAAGGGGTGACAATAGAATCTCCGCCTCCTTCAAACATAAGGTACTCTATCTTTCCGCCACAAATAGGACAACGAGCCTTTTCCATCTCCTTGTCTATCTTCTCATTTTCTTCAAGGTACTTCACTTGCCGAAGCAACTTTTCTTTATCTCCTTGAACATTTCGTAATGAACTCATACTTTAATCCTCCGTATTTTCGTTTTTTATTCTCTGTAACTTATCCATAGTTCAAAATAACCATTCCTGTTTTGTGGTACATATCAAGTAATTTCTTTGTATAATCGAAACTTGGTGCTTCGATGTAAAGGTTCTCCATATCCGCCACTAAAGCGTCTTTGTCTATGTACTGTGCCATGATTATAAAGATTTTAACAACTCTTCTTTTGTATGAAATAATTCATCTGCTGTTTTGTAACTAAAGCCTCCTACACCGTAATATGTATCGTCATTATTTATTTTAAGCACACGATAAGACACATGCTTTTCAAAAGAATGCTCGTCAAAATAGGATTTTAGTTTCTTAACAATGTTCTTGCATTTTTCAGTCCAAGACAAATTGGCTTCTTCTTCAAACCGAACTTCAACTTTATATACAAGACCTCTTGTTGGTTTGTTTTTATACATAAACCAAACGACATCTTCTACACTATATTCGGTTTCAAATGCTTCTATCTTCATACCTCTTCTCCTTTCTGTGCTTTATTATTTTGTTCTATTATATAAAACAAGCCTCCTACAGTAATGGCTATCATAATACAAGATAATGTAATCCAAATCATATTTCTTCTCCTTTCTTGACTTTATTTCTTAACCATTCAATTTCTTTTGTAAGGTTTATTCTATAATCATTCTCTACTCGTTTAAGATTGATGATGATTTCCTCTGCCATACCTCTATCTGCTGCTGTGATAGGATTGTTAACCCATACACCAAGTTCAAAGAAATGTTTGGCGATATTTTCCATTGAAGTAAATGGTGCCTCTTGAATTTCCCATGCCGCTAATGGTTGAAGATAGTTGTCAATTTCTTTCTCCAAGTCCACCTCTTTTACTTCGAGGGAGTTTATAATATCAATAATCTTTCTGGTAATATCATACTCTACGGAATGCTTACCATCTGTATTATAACCAATCTTTTGTCTATCTATCTCCGCTACTAAAGCGGATTTTGGTATGTACTGTTCCATAATCTAATAAATATAAAAGTCATTAAACTCTCTTATCTTGTTATTCAAAAAGGCTTGTCTATATGCCTTTCTAAAATCCCTTTCATAATCTTTCCATTTTGGTCTTTCTCGTTCCTCTTTTATCATAGGGCGGCTTGCACAGAAACGCTTACAATGCTCACAAAGGCTTACTTTCTTTTCGGGTGCTAACCAAGTATTATCAAATTTTCCAAGTTTACAGTAGTCCTCTGTGTTGTGGATTGGATAAGGGTCATCTGTAACGAGAAAATCCTCATACACATGGTGCGAACAATCATACGCCTTCTTTCTGATTCTTCGTTTCATAACTCACTCTCCTTTCATGTATTTTTTAAAACATTTAATTAATTGGTCACGTTCAAAATACCATTCATGTTGAAACCAATCAACCTTAAAGTAATCACTTGCGTTTTCTTTGAGAAAGTCACACACCTTCTCAACAAAGACATCAGTACGGGTGTACTCCACATGACACTCTTTCAATGGTACATTTAATTCCATTGCGGATAGTTCGTGAACCCAAATCTTTTCTGGCGCGTTCGCTTTCATAACTATAATGCTTTTAAGTCGTTCAAAAGTGATGTTAAACATTTTGCAGGATGACCATCTCTATGATATGCGTTTATGGCATCTTCTAAGCAAGTTAATTGCATCTCCGTTGGCTTCCACTGTTTTGGTTTCGATTGTACTCTGTCTTTGAGATTTTTAAACCAATTAATCCATGTTTCAGGGTCTTCAAGATTATCAATAGATGAAAGACATAATGAAATACCTTTTAAGTGTTTTTCATCTTCTTCGCTCCACTCTTGCTTTGGCTGTGGAACTACGCTATACTTAGCCAATTCAATCATTGCAGATTGCAAGGCTCCTGTAAGAGCGTCATTCCCTTCTTCTCTTACTATTTTTGCAAGACCAACCATTTCAAACACATCTGCAATATATTTCTCACTCCACTCAGCAGGCTTCTGCTCGCCTTGCTTTTCAAGATGGTATGCGTCATGTACCCTATCGTGAAGGCTTCTAAGTTGTTCATATAATTCTTTATCATTCAACTTAGCCGTTTCAAGGCAGCAATGTATAGCAAGTACGTCATCAAAGGTAAACTTAGGTAATGTGTAATTATTTTTTTGGTCTTTCTTTTCAAGGTAAGCAATCATACTGGCTTGAGAAGAAAAACCTTGTTCAACTGCACCATCTTCTTTCCACCACTTATTAACAAGTGATATAATATCTTTCCTTACCTTTTCTTCCTCGCTTTCAGCAAGGTCTGGCATGATACCATTCATCACGCAGCAAAAACGTTCGTCGTTCAAACTTTCATCGTTGTAAGCGTTTGTCAACTTGGCAACGAGTTCTTTGTATTCCTTTTCGTAGTCCATAATTTATTTTGTTTAATAGTTTTTTATATACAAAAAATGCTCACACTTATTTTTGTTCGTCTTTTCGTCTAAAGTAAACATAGTCACGATACCACCGTAGAACTTGGCACGTTGTCCGAGCCAATAACGATAACATAATAGTTTGTCTGCACACTTTTCATTGCGACAGTGCATCATATCTCCTTGATAGTACGGCATAGTTATTCCCCTTTTAGTTCTTTAATCTTTGTTGCTAATTTGTTATATAAACGTTCTCCTTTAAGTAACCAAGGTCTATCATTACATTCGTCTTCTTTAAGAACACTTTCTATCTCTTCAAGCACGGCATTTGCACCATCCCAACATGCAGCTTTTTCCGCTAATGTAGGATAACACATATTTTCAGCCATTTCTTTAATTGTTGCCATAGCCTTATTTCTTTAGTTGTTCAATCAAATCTAATACCCCAACTAAACCTTCTTTGTTATACGCTTTTTCTATCTCGTCAAGCACATAGTTCGCACCTGCCTCATAAGCACATTGCATAGTTATTGCGTTTTTGTCCTTATCGCAATGCTCATACACATACTGATGTGCCATTTCTTTTATTGTCTTTGCCATAGTTATTCATCTTTAAGTCTTTTCCACGCCATCCGTGCAGTGTAATTTTTAAGGAAATACGGATTCTTGATAGTTCCATCCTTCACAGCGTCTGACATGTGCATTAACTTATTGCCTAACTTATGACTGAGCCAGTTGCGCCCGTCTATTGGCAATTTTATCAGTACAATCAGCCATTCCAAAATCTGAATGACAAGCGCAAACGGCAGTAGGATAATAATCGTCACAGCGTTAAACGTGTTTTCGATTTTTCTTGCCTTATTTAGTGTCATAGTTCCTTGAATTTATTCGTTACTTACGTGAACAACACGTTCATTTTTTCAACTCCAAATATCGTTTCAATACTTCTGTATAATGTCTTTCGTCCGAAACAAGTCCACCTAAATCAACTTCGACTAAAACGGACTGGACACATATTTCCTTTATATCTTCCCAAGTCAGTTCATTGTCTTTCTCTGCTTGGTGGTAGCCTTCGATATATAAGTCACGCATATATTGCGGATGCCCAATATCAATGACAATTCCGCCAATATCCCTTGTTTCTTTGGGATATTTTTCTAATGCTCTATCTTCTGCCTTACTCATCTTTCATTGCGTTTATTAGTATTTGTAATTCATAACATTCATTATACTTGAATGTATTTTTTACCTGACCTTTGCCATCATGCTTGTGATAACACATACCACACATACCTTTCTCACATATATCATCACAATAACCTCGACAAGCCTTTTCTGCCATTTCTTCCATTGCAATCTCAATAGCCGTGAGTGCTTGGTCGGGAGTTATCCAAGGATGATTTTCTTCAGTGCCATCCAATCGTGGATTTATAAATACATTACTGCAATTCCTTGTGCAGTCTCTAATGTACTTTTCAGCTTTTGTCATAGTGTGTTTCTTTTTCTTTTATTGATAATTCTTTAATAGTTCTAACAGTCTGTGATTATAACTATCTTTTTAATTTTCTTATTTTCTTTCACATAAGCATAAGGAAATTCTATTTCGGTATCATCATCAAGACTATTCCATAATTCTACGAGTTGTTTTTTTGTCATAATCACAACATTTTAAGTTCATGTAATGTCTCAATCATAGCCACACAAGCGTCAACAGGGTTGTCAGCATAGGTTATACCATAATCGTTCCAACAACTATACCTAACTTCATTGAGAATGTCAGAGATACTTATGTTAGTTCCTTTTGGTAAAACACCAAGCAACGCATCCAACGACCAAGCAGGTATGTCATTACCTTCCACAAAATCTCCGTCGTTCATACTTTCAAGGTAGTATTGTGTTCCAGAATACCAATAATACACATCAGCGGTCTTAATTGGCAGTATCTTTGCTAATTTTCGACTCTGCTCTAAAATCGTTGCAATCTTTCCCATATTACATTAGTTTTCGTTAATAAAGTTAGCGAACGCAATCATCAACAAACCTATATACGCAAGAACGATAGTCCAGTGTACCAAGTATAGCCAATAACCCACCGTGCACAATATAAATAAAGCACCGCAAGTACTCAAAATTACTGTAATCTTTTTCATATCAGTCGCATCCGCATTTATCGCACCACTCTTGCTTTGCCTTGTTGAATGTGTCAAGTGCCTTGTTCCATATCGCTTGCGTGTCGGTATCAAACACTGGTTCGTAAGAATAGTATATCCAATTAGTATGTTTCAGTGTCACGAGGTGGTCACGATATTTCTCTGGAAGGTGTTCCAGTATGCGCTCTACATAATCAATAGGATTGCCGTCTCTGTCAACCAAGTTGCACTGCCATGAAGAATCGTCGCAAGTGACCTTGACCATGATATGCGTTCCGTCCTCCGAAAGACCGTTTTCCTTTATCCTTTTCGGATAGTTTGCAAGGCACGGCTGCATGATTACCTGCTCGATGTTCTTTCTTAATATCTCCTTGTTCATTGCATTTCTTTTTTTACGGTGTTAATAATATCTTTGAAGTTCGCAATATGTTCCATGATTATAGAACGGACACCTGTAGTATATAAGTCAATACGTGTGTACAATGGCTTGATTTTTACTTCCATTCGCTTATTGTCGTCCCTGTCTACCATTATTGTGTCTTGAATCTTGACAAGTTCAAGAATAGCTTCGTTGTATGTCATAATCGCTTATTCTAATGATTTGCAAAATTCTGCTATTTTTTCGTATAGCTCACCAAGGTTGGATGCTTCAAAACGCTGCACACCTTCTGTTTTGTCGTTTTTAAACCCAACTCTGCCTCTAAAATGAAAAGGTCTTTCTTTTCCAAGCCACGCACGTTCTGCTGTCATTGATATTACTTCGATGCACTTAGCATCAAATGGGTCTTTAACCAACGACGGAATAGTCTTTCCAAATAATTGTTCCATATTCGTTATTTTTTTGTTTGTTGCAAAGTTACTAATAATATTCTTTGGTTCTTGGTTTTGTTAGGATAGTTTAAGTTAAAGAATGTTACTTATGTTTTTCAATATCTTCGTGTGTAGTGTTTATTGAGCCGTTGTCTAACAGCCAGTGCATAGCATCTTTCAGTTTGTCTTTCCTGTCTTTTACATTACCAGCCCACATAGAAACAACCTTGCTTTGCAGGGTAAGGTACTTTTCAGATGCACCCTTACGCAGCATATTCAAGTATTCTACATACGCCTGTGTGATGTCCTCGTAGGAAATCTTATGGTCTTTTATCAGTTCAAGGATGATGACCTGCAAGTATTCCTTTGGCAGTGCCTTTAATGCTTTAAGAATTTCATCCATAGTCTTATTTTCCGTACTTTTGTATTAATCTATTGTATATGTCATCAATCTCACCGTCTAAAAGAATACTATCAAGACGATATATATTTTTGTGAATAAAACGCATTTTTTCTTCTCGAACAAGTTTTGTTTTATACGACTCCTCGCTTTCTTCGATGTGGTATATACCCCAGTCAATGCAATAATATCTTTCTTTATCAAACTTCCATTTGCGTCCATACTCATCGGTAGTCGTTATATATTTACTACCAATAGATGTAATAGTAGCGTTAAATCCTCTCTGTCTTCTGTCACTTGATGATACGTAGACATTTTGACCTCTTGTAAATCCCATAGCCTTATTGTTTTAAGTTTGTTCCATAAATCATTTTACAAAAGTCATCCCACTCTCTTTCATCATCATTTGTGTAGCCGTACTTTTCGTCATGTACGTGTGGTAAAAGCGTTGTGTTGAGGTTGAACGTATGAATAGCACGCTTAATTGCTGTTTGCTTTTCCTTGCCCTTGAAATTACCTCCAAGTATCTGCGTGAGGTTTATGCAAGCCTCGTTAAATCGCATAGCGTTCAAATGACGTTCTTTATCGAGTGCTTCCGTATAACAGGAAAGTACAAGGTTCACGTCAATCAATTTTTTGTATAGCAAGTCCACAAGAACGTACCTGAACGGCAAATCGTCGTTGTAGTCCATATTCCTGATGTCGCCAAATGTAAGTTCTTCCATAGTCTTTTTATTTGTCGATAATTATATCCACAGAAAAGTGAAAAACAAGCCAAGCAAAACTAATAGTATAACTATTATGCGTAAATCCTCTGTATAAATACAAAGAAACACATGGTGTAATGTACAATGAAATATCTTCATTGTCTTTAGTTGAATAGTAATCAAATTCTATTTTCATACACTTGTTGTTTGTTTAACTATAAATTTGTGTATTATTTAATATTATGTATTTTCTTGTGACAATTATTGCAAAGACACACAACGTCTTTCACGCTGTAATCCCAAGCATTGTAGCCGTCTTTATATTGAGGATGGTGTATAACCAAGTTTTTCTTTGAACCGCAGTTCTCACAAACCCCACCTCTTGCAACGATAGCAAATTCACGAAACAACCGCCATCGCTTATCTAATAGTTGTTCTTTGTAAGGTGAGCCTTCGTATGACAATGTATTAAATTTTGATGAGTCAACTTTCTTTTGTTGTTTATAAATAGCAACACCATTATAAACTGTGCAAGCAAACTCTAAAGACCAATAATCTCGGCCTTTTTCAGTTTTCCAATCTTTAGCCTTAAAGTAAGCAAAACAATCGTATGCGTTAAATTTGTAACCACATTTATTTGCACATTCTTGTATTTGCTCAACTGTCGGTATTCCAATTTCAACTTTGTTATACGTCATGATTTGTATCATTTACAAGTTTATACTATTCACCCTTTATATCCTTCATCTACTACTATAAAGGTAGCAGCGAAAAATATTCCCAAGGCTCTAAACTTTATTAAATTATCAACCAAATTATAATTTTGGTGGTTTTTGAGCCTTTTTTGCCTTGACAACTACCTATTACCCTCAGCTTTCGGTCGGCTTTTGATGCCTTCGTAAGACAGGTTTTGCTTTGTGTGAAGTCGGATGTCGCTGGGTAAGCGTTGCACCCACTGGTAGCCTGCCTTATATACGTTGCAAGACTGAACACTTTTATATATCGGCTGATAAGACCGAAGAGGAGTGTACTGATTCAACCTCTATGTCGTTGTGATAAAGGGAAAGACCAACCCTACAAAAATCAGAAATCCCCTATCAAGTAGTTGCGGTACTCAATAGGGGGTATTTCCTTTATAGGGTTGGTAATAGGGATTACCGATAATTTTTCTAAACCTCCGTTACTTCAAGTCCGCAACACCTGTTTCACGCCACAAAGATAAGAACTATTTTTCATTCCGCAATGGATTGTTAGCATTATTTAACTAAAAACTTTTATTTTAGGTTCATTTTGCCACCAGAACCGCCCAAAAGAATAAATATAATTATGAATATAACCCACCACATACTTATGCGCTTTGGTATTCCACGTTCTTTATCTTAGCACCAGTGCCGTACTTGTAGGTGGCTGCGGTAATTAAGTGTCCCTCGTTCTTATAAAACTTACCAACAATGCTGTAGTCTGCCGTGATGCTGTACGAATCATCCTTGTTGTAGTAGTGTGGCTCTTCGTCATTTTCGTGAGCCTCCACATGGTTGTTCATAATACGTTCAATGTCTCTCTTTACGAAGTCGTCTTTTTGTTCCTTACTCAGTTCGTTAAGTTTCTGGTAGTCGAGTGCCCCAGTGATTTTTACTTTCTTGTCCATGATAATATTTTATATCAATTGTTTAACTTGGTTTATACGTCGATGTCGGCGGTTGTAGAGTGTGAACAATGTTTATTCGTCATCGTTATTTTTTTTCTTGCGGCATCTTTCACATTGCAACATGTAGCCTAAATCACACCAACGTATATTATCATCCGTTCTAAGGTGCTTGCACTTGTTGTTTGTTTCCATATTCGCCTATTTAAATCGTTTCTAACGGCATTTCTTTGTACTGGCTTGTTACTATCAAGCAAAGTACTTGAAATGCGTTTACAGCGCACTTAAATCAATTGTGTGTGTTTCTACATAGGTGAGCGTTCCCTCGTAACCTCTTCGCTTCAACTCAAGCATTAACTCACGAGGTGTAAAGTCTGCAAGACACAACTGGCGTGTCTCTGCTCTCATGTCCTCTACTTTTTGTTTCTGCTCATCAAGACGCTTCTGTTTGTTTTCACGAAGTTTGTTGGTTGCACATTCCGTGCATACACCAACTCTTGTACCATAACGTGTAATCTTGAAGTTTCTGATGTCAAGTGTTCTACCGCAACACTTACATGTCTTTACTGTCTCTTGTTCCATAATCGTTACTTGTTTAAGTTTTCTGGTTTGATGTAATACATTGCAACACGCTTCTTGGGCGAAACCTGCAAGCGTTCCATTTCAATTGGTAATCCTTCCTCGCGCAAGTCAAAGATAATTGCGCTTAGTCTTAGGCTTCCGCAGAGTCGTAAAGCATCAAGTTGTGTTATAGACTTTCCGTCCAACAAGTGTTGACGGACTATTGATTTTTGGGTTGGAAACTCCTCGTTCCACTGATAATCCTTTGCCATAGTTTTTTTATTTTAGTTCTCATCAATAATGTCTCTAATCTCAGATATTACGCTGTCAAGTTCGTCGCAGGCATTCTCAAGGTTGTCTGCGTTCGTCTCCATCTGCTCGTAACGCTCAGAGTATTGCAAATTTTCTGGAGCATTTTCGTAACACTCCATTTCCTCCTGTTGGATTTCCTGTAGCTCGTCGCGCAGGTCTTCAAGGTTACTTACCAATGTTTCTAATTTCTTTAATCTTGTCTTGTTCATAATGTTTTGTTTTATTTGTTAATTACTAAATTACTTACGGAAGCCTCTTCCGCCCATCTTAATGAAGATGTCTGGTCTTACGATAAACGTCAATACAATCATCAATGCTATCATAACAATTTCTTCTATGTTTTAAGTTACACAATGTTTACGCCATGAAAGTTCTTTTGATGGAGTGCATGTGAGCAGCAAGACGCTGCTGCTGCAAACGCTCGTCGGCATCGAAGTCCCACTTGTGCCAGAGGTGTCCGCTGTCGTCCAAGTCGCGCATCGTCTTCATCATCTTCAAGATGTTGTCCTTGTTGTCGCCCTTGGTGGTTATCAACTTCCACTCCCACTTATGAGGGTCTTCGTTCGTTGTAGCATCGGGGAATATCTGTTGCAATATTCTGAGGAATGCTTGAGTCTTTCGACTCTCCTGAAATATTGTTCTTTTAGTGTTGCCCATTTTGTTATATTGATTTAGTAAAACTTCTTTTTCTTTGTTCGCTCTGTTGAGCTGATATTTCTCATTTGACGCTCCAAGTTTGCAACCGTTTGCCTTCTTTACCGCAAGTGCTTTCTTTGTTCTATCGCTCGTCAACTCTCTCTCGTACTGTGCAACACTGGCAAACACACCAAGCAAAAGGGTGTTGATTGTCGGCATGTCACAGAAATGTATCTCAATACCAGTATTGATTACCTTGAAGCAGAACTCTACATCGCGGGCGAGTCGGTCAAGTTTTGCAATAACTAAAGGGCAGTTGTTCTTCTTGCAAAACATAATTGCATCCTGTAGTCCTTTTCTGTCTCTGTGAGTACCGCTCTCAATGTCCATAAACTCATGTTTGATATTCCCCTTGTTTTGATTAACAAAGTCTTGGCACATCTTTCTTTGTGCCTCAATACCAAGCATTGTCTTACCTTGCTTCTGAGTCGAAACGCGGAGGTATGTACAATAGTATTTCATCTTGCCAATGTTTTAAGTTAATACTTGAATTTGCTGCAAAGGTAAGCATTTTGTTTAATATATCCAAAAGTGCTTAACAATGTTTAAGTTAAAGAATCTAAACAAATCTATAGGTAAGTCCCCATTCCTGTGCGATATAATCTACAGCTGACGGAATCGGTATTCTTTGTAGCCAGCTGACGAGAGACTTGTCTTCTGTTTCGTTGAAGTATTGCGTCATGAAGTCCATGATGTCCATTGTTGTGTCTGACTTGAAAACCCCATGCTTGTCTGATGTTATCTTAATCTTGCCCATATCAGCATCCGTTTTTAATCAGGTATTCAACAATCTTTTCGTCAGTAGGGTCGTTTGCGATGAACCCGTAGTCACAGTAGAAGTAGATGTCATTGTCGAGCGCATGAGCCTCTGAATTTCCGTTGTTGTAATCTTCTTCAATGGCATCCCAAAGGTCAATGTCGGCGACTTTCACCACTGTTTCCGTGTCATCGCATACCTTGAACATAACCTCTCTTACAGGGAACTTCTTTCCGTCCCACTCTTCAAAATACTTGTTCATAGTCATTATTTGTTTGGAAATTTATATCTTCCGTTTTCGATAGTAGTCCCTCTTGGTACGAGGTCGAAGTGTGGAGATGTCTCGTAGTGACCAACAACGAATCCGTATTGCTTGATGTGTTCCGTCTCAGGATTGAACGTGAAATCGTCTACGTCGAACATCACATTGTTCTTGCAGATTACCAAGTCCCTGCTCTTGCACAGAGCCTTGACTTCGTCAAGCTTCATTTCGTGGTAGCGGCTTGATTCTCCGACTATCCACACCCATGCTCTTGTAACCATACTCAATCCTCCTCGTTTACATCAATAACCTTGTGACCTACAAAAGCATCAAAACGACAAGCGTAGTCGTATGGATTCTTTTTCATTTTTTGCTCAAAGATTGATTTTGCTTGCTCTTCGCTATCAGCCTCAACCTCTATTCTCTTGGACATTACAAAGTCCACGTCTAAAATAAAGTTCTTCATAATCTTACTTGTTTTAAATGAAACATCCGTTACTTAAATTGTCTGCATACGCAGCATAGAAACCATCTTCGGTGTGAAACACAACCTTGTAGTAGTAGTGTGTATACTCCCCGACGATGGATTCCTTGAACCATTTCCAAATATCCTCGCATTGGTTGAGAATATATGTCTTTCCGTTCAACTCCATAGTTATATTTTTTATCCGTAAATTGTCTCTCCGAATGTAATTATCTGTAGCAGGTTCTCGGCCTCAGTCAAATCGAGGTCATACGAATCGTCGTTGATAAGGTCGAAAGCGCATTTTGCATCCCAACCGCCATTGTCAATGGCCTTCTGTAGACCTTTCTTGATGTCTGAAAGAGTAATAGTGTAGTCCATAGTCGCATTGTCAGAGTCCCATGAGTGATACAACTTGCCGTAAAAATCCTCCTCGTCCTCTGCGTACATATCGTATATTACTATTGACTTTCCGTTGAGCAGCAACTTGGCGCATTTGTCCTCGATGCAGTCGTATTCGTCTGGGTTTGGAATCTTTCGATAGTCTTCTGTACTGTAGTCAACTCCCAAGAATTGAGAACCGTAAAGTCCTGTTGAAAGCAGATTAACGATGTCGTCATGCGTGATTTCCGTGATTGTTGTCTTTGTTTTCATAATTTAAATGTTTTGATGTTAATGTTCGTCGTTGTTCGGCGCAGAGTGTGAACGCTATTTCTTGTCCTCCTTATAATAGCATTTAACTTTCAGTCCGTCACGCACCATGTACTTAAGTAGCGTATTGCTCTCCTTGTAGAAGAGGTTGAGTTCAACTTTGTCAATCCAGTCAGCTGACAACATCCATGCGAACGCATCCTTTTTCTTTTCCTTGACAATATTCTTTAGGTGTTGCTCGTCACCCAAGAAGTTCATCAGCTGATGTACCCAAGGATATTTCGGGTCTTCTGGATTCTCTTGCTTATAGACATACAAGAATACCGCCAAGCAGTTGCCCTGTCTGATTTGGATTTTGTACTTGCGAGGCTTGTCCTCGTCCTGTCTCTGTTGGGCGATAGTAACAACACCCATAATGTTTTCATTGTAACGTATTGCCATAGTTAAAGTGAATTAAATTCCTGTTCCATGTAGTTGTTGTCCCTGTCCATCCAACCATGCGTGAACATGATTGTCATGTTGTAGTCGCACACCTTGTCAACCTCAATCTTTGCAATAACAATGGGGTAGCCAAGACCTTTGCAGCGTTCGATGCAGTGTGCTTTGTTTCCGCACTCAGTACCCTGCTCTCGGATGGCAATGTAGTATGGTACGTCAGCATCCCGTATAACATTACTTACCTCATTGAGAGAGTAAACCATGTCAGATGTTACATACTTGAATCCGCACACCGCAGACACTCCGAGAGCTGCCTGCGTGAGAATCTCGCTGATTTGCGAGAAGTGAATCTGTTTGTAAGTTTTCATAATTGTTTTTTATTGTTTATAATTGTAATATATTTGACTACAAACAAATTTTAGCCCGTTGCAAAAACCACCTTTGTGACTTTTATGTAAAGCACAATTTTTACATGTAGCTTTAACTTTAATAGGATTCCCGTGATTAAATACCATGACTTCCATAGTCGTTATTATTTAAATTGTTATGCCTCTGCGAGATAATATGTTGTTGTCTTGAACCGACCAGTATAGCAGTCCTGCGATGCCTTTGTCATAACTACGTAGCCTTCCTTGTCAAGCTCTTTGAGGACTTTCTTGAGAACGTTGTCAGCAGCCTTGGTGTGCTCGTGGTCTCCGTAACCAACACCGCCATTTGCTGAATCAATCTTCTTGCGCTCGATAACGTCGTAGTAGTCGTGACCTCCGTTGTCCTTGCGAATACCGAAACCTCTAAGTAAAAGGTTCTTGAACTCAATCTCTCTGTCAATTGCCATCATTGGCTTGAATAATGTAATCATAATCTAAAAGTTTTATTGGTTAATTGTTTAATACGAATAAACGCGAGCATACACATCTCTTTCTCCTTGAGAGGTGAAGTCAATATAAAGACCTCTTTTGTGATATTCTTCTGATAGTAAGGCTCTTAATTCAAAGTCTTTCGATACGTTTGGCGACATAAAGTGAATACTATTGTCGTCACCACACGTAACGGCAATGCTCAGTATATCACGTCTATACCCAACAATGGCTTGCCGACTATTGTTTTCTGTGTAGCCGCTTGAGAAAATCTTGTCAGACAAACCCTTTACTACTTCCAAATCTACTTTAATCTGATTCATAATATTTTACTTTATTTAATTAAATATAATAATTATTTATATCGTGTGCGTGTGCGTTTAAGCATACCATACACACAGGAATGCCCACAACATTGCGAGCACCAAGCAGCAGCAAAGGAAGCCGCCAATAAAATCCCAGTTAATCTTCATACGTTCTCCTCCTCAAATTCGTTTATGTCAAGACCTGCTTGGTCGAACATTGATACCTTAACCTCGTCAATATTTCCATAGTAGCCCCAACAGGAATCAGACTCTTCCCACTCAACTTCCTCGTACTCTTCGTCGTCCTTATTAACGTTTGTGTAACGTTTGTTGACGACGCTCTTGATGCAGTCTTCTACGACAAAACCATAGACCTCGTTGTCGCCCCAAGCCTTCAGTTCATCAAGCAGCCACTCAATCTCGTCAAGGCTATTGCCATTCCAATACTCCTCATCGTTTCCTCTGTACTTCAAGAACTCATCCTTCTCAAGCCAGCAGATACCCTCGCTGTCAGTAGAGAACTCATGGTAGAAAGATATATCTCCGTAGTAGCCAAATCCGTAGGACATAATCTTTATTCCGTCTGTCCAATACTTGTCATCACACAGGGCGTTAATCTGCTCGTCTGAAAGAATGTCTGCAATATTGTATATGTCAACGTCATAGATGTTTGTGCAGAACGCCCACTCTTCCGACCAATGAGCCTCATACACATTTCCTTGATAGTCTTTCCAAGTCGGTTGCCAAGACCATACAATCCATTCCTTGCGAGAGCGGTCATAAGACAATCCGTTTTCGTATCTGTCGTGCTCGCAGTCTTTGTAATTGTCTTTGAGAGTCTTGATGATTTTCTTGCTGTTGCCATATCGCTGCAACAGATACCGAATGAGTTTGCCAGCATCTTCCGATTTTGTCTCTCGCTCATGCTTGTCCATAATCGAGTAGTCTCTTGACCAGTCCTCGCAGTGCAGTGGCTCGTCGGTCATGTCGCGAGGATTCTCTGCATACTCGTCTCGGTAGAAGGAAATTCTCTGTGAGCCGTCCTTCTTGATAAATCTCTTTACTAATTCGTTTGCCATAGTTGTAATGTTTTATGTTAATACTAAGTACTAAGACAGTGCAATGATAAGCTGTTCTGCGGTAAACCATCCTTTCTTGTCTTGTCCTGCTACGTAACGTCCGTGACCTAAGATGGTTGGCTCCCATTTTCCTTTGATTTCCCCGTCAATTTCGTCAACGATAATAGATTCAAATGGAGACGTTGCGATAGTCTTATTCATAATATACACTCTCCATGCGTAGTATGGCATGCAACAATCATCCCCGTTGTTGCAATAGGCATGCAGCTCCCATTTATAACCATACTTGTTGAGAAAAGAAATCTGGTCGAGGAACTTCTGAGCCATTTCAACTCTCTTTTCCTTGATTTTGAACTGAGCGTCGTACTTTGCCTGCTCTGCTGCATTTCTCTCACTGATTCTGCTTGTGTAAAGTTTTTCTAAGTTTGTCATTTTTTTATGTTTTATGTTAATACTTATTCTTCCATATTATCATTGACTGCAAAGTAGTAGTCTGCTCCGTAGTCGTAGTACAAATCCCATTCGTCGTCAATGGAATCTACAAACCTTCTATACGTCGGCATATCATCGAACCGACCTTCACCGCCATAGATAACTGCTCCAAACCACTCCTTTGCAGCATCCTCTTCCGTTTGCTCAATGCCGTGATTTTTCTTGTTCTCTTCTGCAATCTCGCGAGCCTCATGAGACTCCAAGATTCCGTCATAAATGTACGTCATAATGTATATCGTTTTAATGTTTAGCTTCAATTCAAAATGTCCGTCGGGTATCTCACGACAGCCAACGGACGAACAATAGTATCAATCTAAAACATAATGCAAATAAGTGGCTGCGACCACATCAAAGTGTAGGCTCTAAGACCATCGCAGCCGAACCGTGCAGAGTGTGAACGCCTCACTTGAACGTGATAATGTGCGAGTCCCATGTTCGTCCCTCATGGCTCTCCATCTTTCCACCGAGGAACTTTACTATTGCAGGATAGCATGATATTCCGATTCCGCCCTCAAAGTAAGGTCTCCAATCTTTGTCAGAACCTGCGCCGACGTGCATAATGCCGTATGGTGCTTTCTTGCGGCTATTGCGCTTTCGCCAGAGCATACCCTTGCATACTGCGTTGAATACGTCAGCGACTACCGTGCTATGTTTGTCGTATCCCCAACCAGATGCAGAGGTCTTCCCGTGACGATATGTTCCGTCAGAAAGCCAAGCTTCCCACTCTGCATGAGGACAATTGCCCCATGTCCGAGACTTTTTCCACGTAATGTCGATGTAAATTCGCTCGACATCGGGAGTGCTGAACACACACTCGTTCTTCTTGTTTTCGATTTCGAGGTGCTTCAGAAATCCTTTCTCCGTCTTGTAATTGTTAGACTTAATCTCATAGTCCAACTCTCCCTTTGTAAGCCAAGGGAACTGCTTTGCCAATTCTTTCTTGTTCATAGTTGTAGTGTTTTATGCGTTAACAATCTCGTTGTACATTCTCTCCATTTCTGTATAGGCTATCTTGTGACAGCCTGCCGTGAGTATGTCGTTCTGATAAGAACTGATGGTGTACTTGCCACTTCCCTTTGTGTCAATCTGCATCTCCTTGAAGCAACTTGGATTCTCATGCCACTTGCTGACAATCTTCCACATCTTCTTGCAGGTGTCCACAGGGATGCGGATGTTCTTCGATGTCTCCACCTTGTCCTTGTTGAGATTCAGACGCAGGAGGACGTTGCCGTGATAGAAGAATGCGTCGTCTGTATCTGGAGCATTAAGTCTTGCGGTATCAATTGCCTGTAAATGCTTTCTCCACAAATCCCTGCATCCCTCAACACCACGACCAAGACACTCGTCAATCTGCTCCTGCTTGACCTGCTCCATGTACTCTCGCTCCTTGCGCTCCTCCTCCTCTCTGCGAAGACGCTCAATCTCAGCAGCACGTCTTTGAGCCTCCTCATCCGCAAAGTGCTTGTCCTGCTTGCGGATGAACTCAGAACAGATGATGTACTCTGGCTCTGTCGTACTCTCACGCAGGTAGTCGTCGTTGATGTATACGTCATCGTCCCAAGAGTGTTCCTTTTCCTTGGTGTGTGCCTTGATACGCTTGAGTGTAAGTATTGCCTTGCGACTGTCTGCTACCTCCTTGCACTTCTTGTAGAAGTCTGCAATCCACTGCTCCTTGTCCTCGCTCTTGCGGAAAGAATCGTAGTCGAATGATACGCTCGTGTTAAGCCAGTAGAACCCGTAGATACATTTTCCACCGCACTCATATACCACTCCGTTGTCCTTGTTGATGCAGTTGTTGTGTACATCTTTCTCGTAGCCACCACCCCAAGACTTCTTCTTCGGCTCAAAACCTACAATCCATTTGTATGCGTTGCGGAAGTTCTTGTTGTACTTCTCCTTCAACTCGTCCTCGTGCTTCTTGTACTCCTTGTGTGCAAGAGCTTTGAAATGCAACTTAACACGTTCCTTTGCGGTCAACTTGCGGATGTCGTCTGCACTCATTTCGTGGTCAAGTACATTGTAACCACCCCACTTCTCATAAGGCGAACGGATGCCAAGACGATTGCACAATGCATCAACTTTTGCACGCTTGTCTGCTGACTTGCGATACCTTGCACAGTAGTCCCAATACTTCTTGTATGTACCCTCGCCAAAGAGTGCGTCTGTAAGTACCTGCACGTTGCGCTCTCCGTCCTTGAGCATCTTCACAAGTTTCTTGTAGTCCTTGTTCTTCGTCCACTTGAGATACTTTGCAATGCTCGTGTCCTTGTATAGGCTGCACAACTCCTCAATATATCCCCATGCAGAGAAGTTCACGTTCTCCAAACCCTTCGTCTTGCCTCCGTTGATGGCTGCAAGCTGATTGTAGATACGTCCTACATAGTGGTCTATCATCTGCATCCTGTGGTACTCCTTGAAGTCCTCGTCCTTTGAGTTATAACCTACGAGCTCGCAGTTGCGCCAACCATAGTACGAGCTGCTGCCAAAGTCCAAAGGGAACACGTGCACATCGTCAGGGAATACGCCCTTCCATAGCTTGTGCTTGCTGCTACTTGTTGATGTGCTGCCGTCGAAGATAACGACAACATTCTTGCTGATGTCAACCCACTGACCGAAGACAGTAGAGTAGGAATAATAGTTCCTGCCCTCGTACCTCACATTTCCTGCTGCGATACGTCCGTTCTTACCTTCCTGCTTGTTCGCAAATCTGTGCTGAATGTCTGAATAATTCATAATGCTAAATGTTTTAAATGTTAATACTATTTGTTAATCTGTAATAATGATATACCTTCCGTTCTTCCTGCACACCCAACCAAAGCCAGATGACGTGCGCTGCCAACCATTGTACAGGTCGTGCCACTCTGTCAGTCCAAGGCGGTCGCACTCCAATTCTGAGTTTGATGGTTCGTGTTCGCTTACCATAAGCCTGCAAAAGTTTGTCTTGCTGCTGCGTACATCCGTATAGTCAAAATACTCGTTAGGATGCTCATCTGCATAGTCCATTATATCGGTTGTGCCTACTGCATACGAGTCAAGCACAATTTCTTCACATCTTACTCTTTCCATAGTCGTACTACTTTATTTCCTTCATTCCGTCATAGCACTCAAGTGCCCGTGCTACCAACTTGTCACGATTGCCAGTATCGAGGTCGCCATATAGACAATCCACAGCACTGCGCACTCCGTACTCGTTGCAGTAGTAGCACCAGCGATGCCAATAGTGCTCGTACCCACCGCACGAATTGCCGAATACTATCTTGCACTCGTCCTCGCTCCACTTATTCCACATGTAGTAGAAAAAAGATGATACGTCGTTTTTCATACTCTTCCCTCCTGCTCCGTTGGTTCAACACTAACAAGAACAACATCGTCAATGTCGTCCTCAAACACTTTGTCCATGTGAAAACATGCGTCTACAAGTCCGTCGTCCTCGTTGACACCATAACCTACTGCTTGTGTGGCTACCATGCCTGCAACCAACACGTTAAAAATGTACTTTTTCATTGCTTTTTGTTTTAGATGTTAATACTATGCGGTTATAAAAATATACGTCAGCACACCGCCTGCTGACGCAACAAAAAGATAGCATAGCAACTCAAACGTGCCACTATCGTAAAAATTACTCTTCATCATTGTTCCACTCTATTGCCTGCTGCTCTCGCTGAAACACGACAGCATTTAGCGCGCACAGCACTGTTAATAACTTATACATCCATGCTGCACCATGCTCGGTGGCTTCCTGCCAGTCGGTTGCAAAAGTGAGCATAATTACGCCCAAAATCATTGCCACTTCCATAGCAATGAAGATAATTTTTGCATGTTTCATCTTGCTTTATGTTTTAGTTAATACTACCAATTCTCGCCTCCGTTAATAGGTGCGTTGCTTGAGTTCATTCTGATATAGTCCTCCGCCTGCTCTGCCACAGACTTCGCCCACCTATACAATTCTGGCGCTAAATCCCTTCCGTCGCAGTCATCCCAAGGCTCGTAGTCGTCCGCTGCTGCGTACTCGTAGCCATCCATAATCTCTTGAGCCGCACGCAAAATCTGCTCAAACGGCTCGACGCTACCATAAATTACACTCATACTTTTAATTTTTTAAAGTTGATACTATTTCGCTGACGACAGGGCGCACGTCGAGTGTGAACGCGCCTGCTTTGCGCCTGCTTAATCTACCCAATATGCCTGCTTTGTACACAAGTCCGCTGCTAACGTGCCTGCATAATACTCTCCGTCGTTCACTACGGCTGCACTTCCGCAGTCGCAAAAGTCCTGCCAGCGGACAATAGTCAGCCCATGCTTGCGCACGAAACGCGTGATGATGCTTTCGCTTGCGCTCTTTTTTACCTGCTTTTTAGCCATGATTCCTGCTTTTAGATGACGATACTATGATGATGCACGGACACAATTTACCCGTGCTATTCGTGTCTGCTCGCACGTCCTTATATCTTGCACTTGCAGACGCAAGTCGTATATGTACCAACACGGACACCAACAACTATGCTGCCAGTGCTCGGAGTACAGTTTGCGCGTACACGTTTGCGCACACCTTGCCCCTGCCCTGCTCGGAATATTTCCCGCCTGCTCTCACGTCTGGACACAATCCGACCCTGCTTTTTGCTCTCGCGTCCCTGCAAAGGGTCAACCATGTTCCAGATACGTGCCTGCACAAGTCCTGCTGGCACGTCCCTGCAAAGGTCGCACAATTTTGCCATGATATAAAATGTTTTAAATTGACACAATAAGGGTGTAATATTGCCAAAAATAGCATGAAACGCACACCCTAAAATAAAACGTTTCGGACGGAATAAACACAACAATTGTGAAGGGAGAGAGTTTTCGCACTCTCTCCCGTCCCGTTTCGTCGCAATTTTCAGCGACTCATCAGCGAAACTCTTTTGTTACTTTGCAACCGCTTTTAGTAACTTTTCGAGAGTCCATGTACCTTCCTTTATTGCGGTAAGTTTGAAGGTGGTTTTTACATTCCCTTTGTCATCAGTCAGTGGTATAAATTTACCTTCTTTGTCCTTCTTGCATTTTCCTTCTGCGTCTCTCTCATATAGAGTAACTTCGCGGACATAAGCGGGTAATTTTTCACCCTTCACCTCAACAAAGTTTACAACGAACTCTAAATACTTAGTCTTAGAAAGTTTTCCGTTAGTAGGCAAGCCCACTTCTTTGAATAACGTGGCCGTCTCCTTCATCATGTCCTTTCTCTGTGCTAAGTTAAGAAGTTTAGAAAGGGTGCGCTCTTTTTTGTGCCATTCCTTTCGCGTCTCCTTAGTGTTGTTAATTACGTTGTTTGCACTCTCGAAATTGTTTGTAAATGATACGTTTGACATAATTGTAAAATGTTTAGAGATTAATACTATTACATGAAGTAATCATGTACGAAACAATTTTGTTTCGGACGGGCTAACGTTTCCCTAAGGTGGATAAATTCGGCTAAATAACCTATAAAGTACTAATAAGCAAACTTAGTTAACTAAGAGTGAATAACGGACTATTAAAGTAACCAGACTAAAAGAGTTTTTCCGTATCTCTTAGGGCTTATTTTCCTTTCCACAATTTTCGACTTACTTTCTAACTTCACCACTAAGACACCTTTGTCTTAAATCTCCTTGTTTCCTTACTTTGTCCGTTGTCCTTCGTTGTCCGTTGTCCGAATTCCCAAAGGAAAGCAATTTCTTAACTTTCTTCGTCGCTTAGTGCAAAGTCAGTAGGTATTAAAATACCTTTGTTCAAACGTTGTCCGTTGCTTTTTTTGACCAAAGTAAAACGCTAAATTTCGAGGACCTAATTTAAAGCGCTAAAAGTGGTTATCTTTGATTTCGTCTACTTCTTAGAAACGGAATACCGCTGTATTCGGTTGCAAAGTTAAGCAATTGTTTTTATATGACAATGACTAAATAAGCATATATAAATTAATTCGTTGATAATCAGTAAATTACAAGTGAAAAAAAATAAATATACAAAACTTATTTAGAATAATAAACGTAAATAATTGATAATCAGTAAATTATATAATATACAATATTTTATATATAATAATGAATAAATATACATATATATATTATATAATAATGTATATAATAACTACATGTTTATATTTTAGTGTTTTGTTTTAGTATAATGTTTAGTATAATATGTTGTATTTATTATGTTTATGTTTATGTTTATGTTTAATGTTATACCAGCAAATTGACCGCTTTTTGTTTTTGTGGCAAAGGGAAAAATAATAGAATATTGTTGTATCTGTTTTTGTGGATTGATTGGTTTTTGCCGTTTGGTATAACTCCAAGCATGAAAAAGAATATCTTTGCATTAATCCGTTTTTTATTGTTTGGTAGTCGTTTTTAGCGGATTGCAAGCGGATGCAAACGAACGTTCAAAAACGCTTAAAACGATAAGACGGGAGGGGAGGGTGCAGGGAGCGCAAAGTATATGGTGCAAACAGTCCTTTCCAAAAAAAGAAAAAACAAAAAATAAAACTTCGGATTTCAAATTCAAAAATAAAAATTTTCAAAATCGAATTTCAAAAATCGAAAAATCATAAAAATCAAGTTTTCCGTCATATACGTGCGTGTGTGTGCGTGAAAGACGAAAATTTGGCTATATTTTCAGTTGTGTGATGCTGTAGAGTGTCGTAAGATGCCGTTTGAGGTCATTTTTAGCCTCGTAGAGCGTATTTTATGTGCGAGGTGGACAATTTATCCACTGGTGTTGTAAAAAGCCGTCAGAGGGCTTAAAAATAGCTTTTCTTGTTTTTTTAACCTAAAAATCATTAAAAATTTGAGAGTTATTCATGTAAACGTAGTATCTTTGCCTGAAATTTCTATTAAACAAGTTATAATTATTATGAAACAGTTGCATTTTTATCAGTATGGTGTGTGTGGAGAGGTCGAATACATAAAAGACCTTCCGAACTGGACGGGTGAAGTCCCGCAGCAAGGCGATTTTGTAAAACTACACTTTGGTGACAACCGTGAAGAAGAATATGTTTTTCGTGTTCTTTATCGCGCCATTGATGGTCGCAAGCCAAACGACGTTGATGTATTTGTGTCTATGGTTAAA